>Ga0307441_1000199_pt1 | contig 23296 bp, 18 predicted proteins | sample SalMarWE160420MG_FD_202149 | JGI IMG/M metagenome (GOLD analysis project Ga0307441, IMG submission 202149) | Salt marsh sediment microbial communities from the Plum Island Ecosystem LTER, Massachusetts, United States - WE1604-20 | ecosystem: Environmental > Aquatic > Marine > Intertidal zone >... | reverse complement strand
CCCATCATCGGCCCGCTCGCCATCACCATCTTCGTGTGGGTCTTCCTGATGAACTTCATGGACCTGATCCCGGTGGACCTGCTGCCCAAGACGGCCCAGGCCCTGGGCGGCAACCATCTGCGGGTGGTGCCCACCACGGATCTGGCCACCACCTTCGGCATGTCTCTGACGGTCTTCGCGCTGATTATCTATTACAACATCAAGGTGCGCGGTCCCATCGGCTACCTGAAGATGTTCCTGACCCATCCGTTCGGACCGTTCCTGTTTCCGGTCAACATCGTCATGACCCTGATCGAGGAAATCGCCAAGCCGGTCAGCCTGGCGCTGCGTCTGTTCGGAAACATGTTCGCCGGCGAGCTGCTGTTCATGCTCATCGCCCTGCTGGGCTTCTCCTGGTACATGCTGCCGGCGGAAGTCGCCCTGGGCGTGCTGTGGTCGATCTTCCATGTTCTGGTCATTACCTTGCAGGCATTCATATTCATGCTGCTGACCATCGTCTACCTGGCGCTCGCCCATCAGAATGATCATTGAGCTGCGCCCGGCGCTACTTTTCCAACTTTCGAAACCAATGCAACTTTGAGGAGAAAACGTCAATGACTCCGGAAATGATCGCAACCATCTACAGCTACACCGCGATGGGCGTGGGCATCATTCTGGCCGCAGCCGGTCTGGGTTCGGCCCTCGGCTGGGGCATGATCTGCTCCAAGTACATCGAAGGTATCGCGCGCCAGCCCGAGATGCGTCCGCAGCTCATGGGTCAGATGCTGTTCACCGGCGGTCTGATGGAAGCGTTCCCGATGATCGTCCTCGGTATCTCCATGTGGTTCATCTTCGCCAACCCCTTCGTGGGAGCTGCGCGCAGTGCGATGGGCGGCTGACCGACACTCACCCGACTTCCGTACTACCAACGGTTAACCAAGGAGTCCGAACGTGAGTGTCAGCATTCTCACCTTGCTGGGCCAGATCATCACGTTCGCGGTGCTGGTGTGGTTCGTCAAACGTTTCCTCTGGGGGCCCATGCTCCACATGATGGAGGATCGCCAGCGCCGCATCGCGGACGGTTTGGCCGCCGCCGAGCGCGGCAAGCACGAGCAGCAGCTGGCCGAAGAGCGGGCCTCTGAGTTGCTCCACGAAGCCAGGGGTCAGGCGGCCGAGATCATCTCCCGCGCCGAAAAGCGTGCCAACGAGATCGTCGAAGAGGCCAAGTCCGATGCCCGTGCCGAAGGCGAGCGGCTGTTGACCGCCGCCCAGGCCGAGATCGCCCAGGAGATCAACCGCGCCAAGGAGCAGCTGCGCGGACAGGTGGCGGCGATCGCCGTCTCCGGTGCCGAGAAGGTGCTGGAGCGCGAGATCGACGAAAAAGCCCACGGCGAACTGCTCCAGAAGCTGGTCGCGCAGATCTAGGGGCCCTGTCCATGGCAGAACTCACCACCATCGCGCGGCCCTATGCCCAGGCGATCTTCGAGCTGGCCCAGAGCGAGGGCACGCTCGCGCAGTGGTCCGATATGCTGGCCCTGGCGGCAGCCGTCGCCGGCGACCCGCAGATCGTGGCGCTGATCGACAGCCCGCAGCTCACCGAAGCACAGCTCAGCGAGCTGGTGACCGGCATCTGCGGCGACCGCCTGGACGCCCATGGGCGCAACGTCATCCGCCTGCTCGCGGAAAATCACCGTCTGGCCGTGCTGCCGGAAATCGCCCGCCTGTACGAACAGCGCCGCAGTCAGGCCGAGGGCGCCGTGCACGCCGAGCTGATCAGCGCATTCGCGCCCACCGCCGAACAACAGAAGGCGGTGATCGAGGCCCTGAAGAAGCGCCTCGGCCGCGACATCCAGCTGCAGTGCTCGGTGGATGCCGCCCTGCTGGGCGGTGCGGTGGTTCGCGCGGGCGATCTGGTCATCGACGGCTCGGTGCGGGGCAGGCTGGCCCGTCTGGGCACCGCCCTGAGTCATTGAAGAGGACAACACAATGCAACTCAATCCCACTGAAATCAGCGAGCTGATCAAAAGCCGCATCTCGCAGTTCGAGGCGGCCGCCGAGGCGCGCACCGAAGGCACCGTGGTCAGCCTGACCGACGGCATCGCCCGCATCCACGGCCTGGCCGAGGTGATGCAGGGCGAGATGATCGAGTTCCCCGGGAACACCTACGGCATGGCGCTGAACCTGGAGCGCGACTCGGTCGGCGCCGTGGTGCTGGGCGACTACAAGCACATCACCGAAGGCGACACCGTCAAGTGCACCGGACGCATCCTGGAGGTGCCGGTGGGCGATGCCCTGCTGGGTCGGGTGGTGAACTCCCTGGGCGAGCCCATCGACGGCAAGGGCCCCATCGACACCAACATCACCTCACCCATCGAAAAGATCGCCCCCGGCGTCATCAACCGCCAGTCGGTGGACCAGCCGGTGCAGACCGGCCTCAAGGCCATCGACGCCATGGTGCCCATCGGCCGCGGCCAGCGTGAGCTGATCATCGGCGACCGTCAGACCGGCAAGACCGCGGTGGCGGTGGACGCGATCATCAATCAGAAGGGCACCGGCATCAAATGCATCTACGTGGCGGTGGGCCAGAAGAACTCCTCCATCGCGGCGGTGGTGCGCAAGCTCGAAGAGCACGGCGCCATGGAGCACACTATTGTGGTGGCCGCCGCCGCCGCCGAGTCCGCGGCCCTGCAGTTCATAGCCCCCTACGCCGGCTGCGCCATGGGCGAGTACTTCCGCGACAAGGGCGAAGATGCGCTCATCGTCTACGACGATCTCACCAAACAGGCCTGGGCCTACCGCCAGGTGTCGCTGCTGCTGCGCCGCCCGCCGGGCCGCGAAGCCTATCCCGGCGACGTGTTCTATCTGCACTCGCGCCTGCTGGAACGCTCGTCGCGCATCAACGAGGCCGAGGTGGAGAAGCTCACCGGCGGCAAGGTGAAGGGCAAAACCGGTTCGCTGACCGCCCTGCCCATCATCGAAACCCAGGCCGGTGACGTGTCGGCCTTCGTGCCCACCAACGTGATCTCCATCACCGACGGCCAGATCTTCCTGGAGTCCGATCTGTTCAACGCCGGTATCCGCCCGGCCATCAACGCCGGCCTGTCGGTGTCCCGCGTGGGCGGCGCCGCCCAGACCAAGATCATCAAGAAGCTCGGCGGCGGCGTGCGTCTCGCCCTGGCCCAGTACCGCGAGCTGGCGGCGTTCGCCCAGTTCGCCTCCGACCTGGACGAGACCACCCGCAAGCAGCTCGAGCGCGGCCAGCGCGTCACCGAGCTGATGAAGCAGAAGCAGTACTCGCCCCTGTCGGTGGCCGAGATGGCCGTGACCCTGTTCGCCGCCAACGAAGGCTTCCTGGACGACGTCGACATCAAGAAGGTGGTGGACTTCGAAGCGGCGCTGATTGCCTACATGAAGTCCAACCAGGCCGAGTTGCTGCAGCGCATCAACGAGACGGCGGACTATAACGACGATGTCGAAGCGGGTCTGCGCAAGGCGCTGGAGGACTTCAAGGCCAATCACGCCTATTGACCGCCAACGACAGCGGGGCCGGTTGAGCCGGCCCCTGTCCAGTTCCAACACAGGCAGACAGCATTATGGCCGGCGCGAAAGAGATTCGAACCAAGATCAAGAGCATCCGGAATACGCAGAAGATCACCAAAGCCATGGAGATGGTCGCGGCGAGCAAGATGCGTAAGGCCCAGGACCGCATGCTGGCCTCGCGGCCCTATGCCGAGAAGATGCGCAACGTGGTCAATCATCTGGCCCACGCCCATCCCGAGTACCAGCATCCCTACCTGGTGCAGCGCGAGGTCAAGCGGGTGGGCCTGATCGTCATCTCCAGCGACCGCGGCCTGTGCGGTGGGCTGAACATCAACCTGTTCAAGCAGGCGGTCGCGGCCATGAAGGCCTGGCGCGACACCAACGTGGAAGTGGACATCAGCATCGTCGGCCAGAAGGCGGCCGCCTTCTTCAAGCGCCTGGGCGGGAACCTGGTGGCCCAGACCACCCACCTGGGCGACGCCCCCGGCATCAACGACCTGATCGGCGGCGTGCGGGTGATGCTGGACGCTTACGACGAAGGGCGCATCGACGAGCTGCACCTGGCCTACAACGATTTCATCAACACCATGACCCAGCGCCCGCGGGTGGACAAGCTGCTGCCGGTGGAGCCGGGCGAGAATCCCGTCAAGGATCTGGCCCATCACTGGGACTACCTGTATGAACCCGACTCGAGGCCGGTCATGGACACCCTGATGCAGCGCTACATCGAGTCGCTGGTCTACCAGGGGGTGGTGGAGAACATCGCTTCCGAGCAGGCGGCCCGCATGGTGGCTATGAAGGCCGCTTCCGACAACGCCGGCAGCCTGATCGACGAGCTGCAGCTGGTCTACAACAAGGCGCGCCAGGCGGCCATCACCCAGGAGATCTCCGAGATCGTGGGCGGCGCCGCGGCCGTCTAGGCGCGGCAGGGCGGCCATGCAGCTGGACATGTTTTCCGCCGGGGCCGACGGGCCTGCGGCCAAGAATTTGGAATCCCAAGAGGACAGCAACATGAGTTCGGGCAACATCGTAGAAATCATCGGCGCCGTGGTCGACGTGGAATTTCCCCGCGACTCCGTGCCCAAGGTATACGACGCCCTCAACGTCGAGGACGCGGGGCTCACCCTGGAAGTGCAGCAGCAGCTCGGCGACGGCGTGGTGCGCACCATCGCCATGGGCTCCACCGACGGCCTGCGCCGCGGCCTGCACGTGCTCAACACCGGCGCCCCCATTTCGGTGCCGGTGGGTACCAAGACCCTGGGCCGCATCATGAACGTGCTGGGCGAGCCGGTGGACGAGAAGGGCGATGTGGGCGCCGAGCAGCGCTGGGCCATCCACCGCGCTCCGCCAGCCTTCGCCGATCAGGCCGCCGGGGTGGAGCTGCTGGAAACCGGCATCAAGGTCATCGACCTGATCTGCCCGTTCGCCAAGGGCGGCAAGGTGGGCCTGTTCGGCGGCGCCGGCGTGGGCAAGACCGTCAGCCTCATGGAGCTGATCCGCAACATCGCCATCGAACACGCCGGCTACTCGGTGTTCGCCGGCGTGGGCGAGCGCACCCGCGAGGGCAACGACTTCTACCATGAAATGACCGCCTCCGAGGTGCTGGACAAGGTCGCCCTGGTGTACGGCCAGATGAACGAGCCCCCGGGTAACCGCCTGCGCGTCGCGCTCACCGGTCTCACCATGGCCGAGTTCTTCCGCGACGAAGGCCGCGACGTGCTGTTCTTCGTGGACAACATCTACCGCTATACACTGGCCGGCACCGAGGTGTCCGCACTGCTCGGGCGCATGCCTTCGGCGGTGGGCTACCAGCCCACGCTGGCCGAGGAGATGGGCGTGCTGCAGGAGCGCATCACCTCCACCAAGACCGGTTCCATCACCTCCATCCAGGCCGTGTACGTGCCGGCGGACGACCTGACCGACCCGTCGCCCGCCACCACCTTCGCCCATCTGGACGCCACCTTGGTGCTGTCCCGTCAGATCGCCGAGCTCGGCATCTACCCGGCGGTGGATCCGCTCGATTCCACCTCCCGCCAGCTCGATCCCCTGACCGTCGGTCAGGACCACTACGACACCGCCCGCGCGGTGCAGGGCACCCTGCAGCGCTACAAGGAGCTGCGCGACATCATCGCCATTCTGGGCATGGACGAGCTGTCCGAGGAGGACAAGCTGGTGGTGGCCCGGGCGCGCAAGATTCAGCGCTTCCTGTCCCAGCCGTTCTTCGTGGCCGAGGCGTTCACCGGCGCGGCGGGCAAGTACGTGTCGCTGAAGGAGACCATCCGCGGCTTCAAGGGCATCGTGGCCGGCGAATACGATCACCTGCCGGAGCAGGCGTTCTACATGGTGGGCACCATCGACGAAGCGGTGGAGAAGGCAAAGACCCTGTAAAGGCTGCGCGGCCCGCCGCTGCGGTTTGAGGTACAGTTATGGCAATGACCATGCACTGCGACATTGTGAGCGCCGAGGCGGAGATCTTCTCCGGCGTGGTGAGCATGGTGTTCGCACCCGCGGAAATGGGAGAGGTGGGTATCGCCCCCCGCCACAGCGCGCTGCTCACCCGGCTCAAGCCCGGCGAGGTGCGCGTGCAGACGCCGGACGGCCAGGAGCAGTTCTTCTTCGTGTCCGGCGGCATGCTGGAGGTGCAGCCCCATGTGGTCACCGTGCTGGCGGACACCGCCCTGCGGGCCCGGGACCTGGACGAAGCCGCGGCCCTGGAGGCCAAGGCGGCGGCCGAGCGCCAGCTCACCGACAAGAAAGCCGACTTCGACTATGCCCGCGCCCAGGCGGAACTGGCCGAAGCCGTCGCCCAGTTGCGCACCATTCAGCACCTGCGCGAAAAGACCAAGCGCTGAGCGCGCGCCCGCCGTCGCCGGCGGGCCGGAGTGAAACCCTATGTCCGCCGATCGCATCGACGACCAGACCGTGGTCACCATGACCTATACCATCCGTGATCCCCAGGGCACGGTGCTGGAGCAGGTGGACCTGCCGGTGAGCTATGTGCACGGCGGGCGCAACGACCTGCTGCCGGGCCTGCAGCAGGCCCTGGCCGGTCACCAGCCGGGCGACACGGTGGAGGTTACCCTGCCTCCGGAAGAGGCGTTCGGCGAGTCCGATCCGGCGCTGACCTACACCGACGACATCGACAACGTGCCGCCGGAATTCCGCAAGCTGGGTGCCGAGGTGCAGATGCAGAACGACCGCGGCGAGGTGAAGAACTTCATCGTCTCACGCATCGAGAACGGCAAGCTCACCGTGGACGGCAACCATCCCCTGGCCGGCAAGACCCTCACCTTCGCCCTCAAGGTGCTGGATGTGCGCCCCGCCACCCCCCAGGAAATGGCCGACGGCGTGGAGCAGATGCAGGCCCCGCCCGTCCACCACTGAACTCGTAGGTTGGGCGGATTCGTAGGTTGGGCTGAGCCCCGCGAAGCCCAACACACCCACGCTCAACCACACGACCCCCGCCCACTCCGAATGTCCCCCCGAATGTGATAGCGTAACCGCCAGGACGCCAACTCCAAACGGACATCTCCATGGCACTCAGCATCATCATTCTGGCCGCCGGCAAGGGCAAGCGGATGCACTCCGACCTGCCCAAGGTGCTGCACCCGGTCGGCGGCAAGCCCCTGTTGGAACATGTCATCGACACCGCCGAGGCCCTGGGCGCCGGCGCCATACACGTGGTCTACGGCCACGGCGGCGAACAGGTGCGCGAACGCCTGGGCCACCGCCGGGTGCAATGGGTGGAACAGGCCGAGCAGCTGGGCACCGGCCATGCCGTGGCTCAGGCCCTGCCGGCGGTGTCCAACGACGACCGCGTGCTGGTGCTGTACGGCGACGTGCCCCTGATTCGCGCCGCCACCTTGAACGGTCTGCTGGCCGCCGGCGAGCAAGGCTCCCTCGGGTTGCTCACCGCCCATCTGCGCCATCCCCAGGGCTACGGCCGCATCGTGCGTGACGAAGCCGGGCAGGTGGAGGGCATCGTGGAGGAAAAGGACGCCACCGACGCCCAGCGCCAGATTACCGAAGTGAACACCGGCTTTCTCACCGCTTCGGCCGAGGCCCTCAAGGGCTGGGTCGCCGCCCTGGACAACGCCAATGCCCAGGGCGAGTACTACCTCACCGACGTCATCGCCATGGCCGCCCGGGAAGGCGGACTGATCCGTACCGTGGCCGCCGAGTCCAAGGCCGAGATCCTGGGCGTGAACGACCGTTCCCAGCAGGCCGAGCTGGAGCGCCACTACCAGCGCGATCGCGCCCGCGCCGCGATGGCCGCCGGCGTCACCCTGATGGACCCGAACCGCTTCGACCTGCGCGGCACCCTGCGGGCCGGCCGGGATGTGACCATCGACGTGAACGCCGTGCTGGAAGGGGACATCGAGCTGGGCGACCGGGTCGCCATCGGCCCCAACGCCGTACTGCGCAACGTGCGCCTCGGCGCCGGCACCCAGGTGTTCGCCAACTGCGTCATCGAGGATGCCGAGGTCGGCGCCGATGCGCGCATCGGGCCGTTCGCGCGCATCCGCCCCGAGACGCGGCTGGCCGACCGGGTGCACGTGGGCAACTTCGTGGAGATCAAGAAATCCGAGGTAGGCGAGGGCTCCAAGGTCAATCACCTGAGCTACATCGGCGACACCACCATCGGCGCCGGCGTGAACGTGGGGGCCGGCACCATCACCTGCAACTACGACGGCGCCAACAAGCACCGTACCGTGATCGGTGACAACGCCTTCATCGGTTCGGACACCCAGCTGGTGGCGCCGGTCACCGTGGGCGCGGGCGCCACCATCGGCGCCGGCTCCACCATCACCCGCGACGCCCCCGCCGGCGAGCTGACCCTGAGCCGCGCGCAGCAGCAGACCCGCGAAGGCTGGAAGCGACCGACCAGGAACAAGACCTGAATCGGGCGGCGGCTCAAGAAGCGCCGCCGGCGGGCCGACTCAATAAGGACGAACGGCGAACGCCAACAACCCAAGGATTGCAGTCATGTGCGGTATTGTCGGAGCGGTCGCCCAGCGCGACGTGGCACCCATCCTCATCGAAGGGCTCAAGCGCCTGGAGTACCGCGGCTACGATTCCGCCGGGGTGGCCGTGCTGGACGGCGGCGGCCTGCAGCGCCTGCGTGCGCCGGGCAAGGTGGCCGAGTTGGAGAACCTGCTGCGGGGCCAGCCCCTGGAAGGGGAAACCGGCATCGCCCACACCCGTTGGGCCACCCACGGGCGGCCCTCCGAGGCCAACGCCCATCCCCACATCTGCCGGCGCACCATCGCCGTGGTGCACAACGGCATCATCGAGAATTTCGACGAGCTGCGCGAGCACCAGAAGCAGCTCGGTTTCGAGTTCACCTCCGAGACCGACACCGAGGTCATCGCCCACCAGGTCTATCACTATGTGGACGCCGGCATGGACCTGCTGGCCGCCGTGCAGGCCACGGTGGCCGACCTCAAGGGTGCCTACGCCCTCGGGGTGATCAGCACCACCGAGCCCGGCCGGCTGATCGCCGCCCGGCGGGGCAGCCCCCTGGTGCTGGGCCTGGGCATCGGCGAGGCCTTCATCGCCTCCGACGTGCCGGCCCTGCTGCCGGTGACCCAGCGCTTCATCTTCCTTGAAGAAGGCGACATCGCAGACCTGCGCACCGAGGGCGTGACCATCCACGACGCCGGCGGCGACCGGGTCGAGCGCCCCGAGCGCGTGTCCCAGCTCAACGCCGACGCCGTGGAGCGCGGCGGTTACCGCCACTACATGCTCAAGGAGATCTTCGAGCAGCCCCGGGCCGTGTCCGAAACCCTGGAAGGGCGCATTCACGACGGCCGCCTGCTGGAGGCCAGCCTCGGCCCCGACGCCGGCCGCATCCTGGACGAGACCCGTGCCGTGCAGATCATCGCCTGCGGCACCAGCTACCACGCCGGCCTGGTGGCGCGCTACTGGATGGAGGCCATCGCCGGGGTGCCCTGCACGGTGGAGGTGGCCAGCGAATTCCGCTACCGCACCCCCATGGTCCAGCCCGGCACCCTGTTCGTCACCATCTCCCAGTCCGGGGAGACCGCCGACACCCTGGCCGCCCTGCGGGTGGCCGGCGAGCTGGGCTACGCCCACACGGTGGCGGTATGCAACGTCCCGGAAAGCTCCCTGGTGCGGGAATCTGAGCTCGTCCTCATGACAAGAGCAGGCCCTGAAATTGGGGTTGCCTCTACAAAAGCCTTCACCACCCAGCTTACTGCCTTGTTTTTACTGGTCCTCGCCCTGGGCCGCCGCCACGGCCTCACTCCCGAGCGGGAGGCCGAGCTGGTGGAGGAACTGGTGGCCCTGCCCGGACGCATCGAGCGGGTGCTGGAGCTCAACGACCCCATCGAGGCCCTGGCCCAGCAGTTCGCCGACAAGCGCAACGCCCTGTTCCTGGGTCGCGGGACCCAGTACCCGGTAGCTTTGGAGGGTGCCCTAAAATTAAAGGAGATTTCATATATCCACGCCGAGGGCTACCCGGCCGGCGAGCTCAAGCACGGCCCGCTGGCCCTGGTGGATGCCGAGATGCCCGTCATCGCCGTCGCCCCCAACAACGAGCTGCTGGAGAAACTCAAATCCAACCTCCAGGAAGTCCGCGCCCGCGGCGGCGAGCTGATCGTGTTTGCCGACGAGGCCGTGGGGATGGTCTCCAGCCCCGGGCTGCAGGTGTTGGGTGTCGCGCCCACCGCCGACGCGGTGGCGCCGATCGTGTTCACGGTGCCCCTGCAACTGCTGGCCTACCACGTGGCGGTGCTGAAGGGGACGGATGTGGATCAGCCGAGGAATTTGGCGAAGTCGGTGACCGTCGAATAGTCTGTTCCTAGCAGCGTTGATATCCTATCGGGATCTAATATAGTCCTTACCCCAATAATAAAGTCCTTACCCGTATATTAAAGTCCTTACCTGATTTCGGCGTAGCTGGGCACAAGTGCTCTTCCTCGATTGACATAACCGACTGATTAATTGCGTGTTGACCCTGTCGCCCTGCCAGGATTCCGCCCTCGATAGTGCGAGCGGCCCCCGTTAGCGGTTCCCGATATCGCACAGACGAAGGTGGGCGAGCTTTGGTTCGCCACCCGTGCTCCTCGAACCGAGCACGACGGCATAGGTGACGTTGTGACGCACTGTCGTGAAATCCTCTCCCTGGCCCGTGTTGGCTGACAGGGTCACCCTTTAGACCATAGGCCGTGGACCGGAGCCTCTCCGTGTAAGAATCGAGCGATTTGGCGACATCCGGCGCCATGGTTGTAGTTGCGGGGTATCGCTACCTGGCGTCTCCCAATTGCCCTGCAAGCAGTCCAGGTGCGCACTCACCAATACCGCCTACCGTTATGTGACTGTATGATCACCCTCCGCGTGCAAGGAGATGGTTGCGATAACTCGCTACTTCGTGTTGTTATTAGCCATCGTCACGCTCACCGCTTTGCAGAAATCTGTATGCTCGCGGAGCTGACCAAGTGTGACCAAACGACGAAGTACCGGCTTCAGCTAGCGCGCCATGGTTCAACGCTATTGAGCCCAACACGGTACGGTTAAATAGAACAACGAGTGAATGTCGCACCCGCTTCCGCGGTCGTAGCGCTACACTGCCCATGCGGCTCTTTCATATGTTAGACACGCCCTGGCATTTACAGAGGGCTCCGAGTATCCGAATTTGGCGCGTGCCTACCGCCGTCCTGCTCGGGCCTTCTGCTTACTGTGTCCGAACGGCTCCCGCCGAGAGGCAAGCCCACACGTGGGATTCATTGCGAGCCATTCCGTGCTCCTCGCGATGACCAAGCTGTGCTGGCGAATGATCCGTTCCGGAGTGCAGCTCGACCTATCCCGTCTGCGGAATCCCCTTATAAGGTCGGCAGCCGGGAGGTCAGCTACTCGCTCGGAGAAGCAGAATGACGATTATCGAAGCGGTTAAGGCAGTTATGCGGCAGAACGGAGAACCCATGACGGCCAAGCAAGCCTACGAGGCGATCGTGTCTCAAAACCTATACCAATTTCACGCACAGGACCCCGCGCATGTCGTTCTGATGCAAATTCGCCGTCACAGCGATGGTATAGACTTTCCAACGGCCGCCCCCACTAAGCATTTCCAATTGGTCGGGGAGAATAAGTTCGTTCCCCTTGATCGACCTAGGCGCATATCCCAGAAGCGCAAAAAACCTAAATCGGAAAATTCAACGATTCCCGCCAACAGTCGCTCGCTAGCGCGTTCACTCAGAGAAATCCAAAACCTACACGAAGAGTACGTGGCTCGCCTAAAAGAGCGAGTAATCCAGGATCTCCGCCGCCTCTCTCCCGGAGCATTTGAAATATTTGCGAAGGAGCTCCTCGATGTCTACGGGTTCGAGGATACGCATGTTACCAATGTGTCTGGAGACGGTGGAGTCGACGGGTACGGAAAGCTAAAGGTCGGTCTCGCATACTTAAATGTCGCCTTTCAGTGCAAGCGATGGACAAAAGGAAATATTCATCGCACGGAGATCGACAAGTTTCGCGGCGCAACGCAAGGAGATTTCGAGCAAGGCATTTTCTTTGCGACTACGTCTTTCTCGCCAGGGGCGATTAGCGCCTCTATCAAGAAGGGCGCGGTGCCAATCGTGCTCATGGACAGCGAGGCAATCGTCGGCCTCATGCTCGAAAAGCAGTTCGGTATCGAGGCAGAAAATCTCGTTATACCGACATACGCCTTAGATCTTGCACTCAACCCGGAACGGGGCGAGACACAACCGAATGAGTCCTTATCTAGGGCGCCCTCACATACCCGTCGTCGGACCACCGCTTAGCGAGACCCCTTATGGTGATTTACCCGGCTTTCGTACCTCTTCGGCGTGTAACCGAGGTAAGTCTATGAAAGGCGATACGGGTGTACGCTATCGAGCGTCCCGACTGTCCCGATGCCAACGTATGTCCCTGGACCACGCTCTTATAAACCGGAGAAACAAGTCAGGGCCGAGCCCCACGAACCAAGTTTCCCAATGCCAAAAGGCGGGCAGACGGTAAACGGTAACATTCTTAAAGAGCGGCGAGTGAAGCACAAAAGCGCGCAAAACATCGGCTGGACCAATTTGTCCCCTTTCAGAACACAAAGGCCGCCAACGCCTATATGAAGCGACGCAAGGAAAGGTTGAAAACCACAATCCGTACCAGAGGCCTGTCATCATTAGGGGCGTCCATGGATCTACCCCGTCTAAAGTCATGCAGTACAGTGCTCGTGTCTTTATTTCCACTACGACGGTTTGTTTTGAACGACCATTTAGCTTCTCTATCAATTCCTGCAACTGGTCCAAACAATCGGTGCCTGCCGATCAAGACCGTACTAACCCCAGCTCCACCGAGCCCAGTTTGTTCGGAGGTGTGAGTAGGTGCCCGTTCGATGAGCTTGAAAGACATTCGTTACAAGGAAGACTACCGAAGCGGCTATGACGACATCGTCAAGGACGTCTTCCAACCCTCCTTGCGCCAATCCAACCGTTATTGGCGCGCAGTCGGATATTTTTCCAGCTCCGCTCTGGAAGCCTTCGGAGCGCCCCTAGGTGAATTTGTTAAGCAAGGAGGCGTAATTAGGTTGGTGACGTCCGTCGAGCTCTCCGAATCCGATCTGAAGGCGATAGAAAATGGCCTAAATAAACGAGATGTGTGCAGTTATCGCCTAGAAACCCTTATTGACCAGCAATTCGCTGCCGGTGTTGGGGATGGCGTCGCGCGGCTAGGGCTTCTCTTGGAGTTGGGGCGGCTCGAGATCCAGATTGCGGTGCCAAAAACGGGAACGGGAATCTATCATGAAAAAATTGGAATCTTTCTGGACGACGAAGACTACGTGGCCTTCTCCGGTTCATCGAATGAAAGTCGCAACGCCTTTGAAAACAACCGCGAGTGTATCGATGTATTCCCGTCTTGGAGCAGCGCTATAAGGGCACAGCGAAAACGGGAACATTTCGAAGCCGTCTGGAACGGCACAGACAAGGGTGTGGAAATCTATACCTTCCCAGAGGCAGCGAAACAAAAGCTAATTCGTATATCGAAGGAGCATCGGTTCCCTCCGCCCATCAAGCACAGTTACTCAAGAAAATGGCGCCATCAAGATGAAGCGCTAACAATCTTTCTCGCCGCGGAGCGCGGTGTCCTCAACATGGCAACGGGTACAGGTAAGACTCGAACGGCCAGAAAGATACTGTCTACCTTATTCCAGCAATCCAAGATCGACACGGCCATCGTATGCACCGATGGAAATGATCTTCTCGACCAATGGTATAGCGAACTCCTTGATGCCAGAAAGGACGTCGAACGCGACCTTAGAATCTACCGCCACTATCGGGATACGAAGGACCTCGAAGAATTCTTGCTGGCGCCGGCGGGTGCGCTTCTTCTTATATCACGTGAACCAGTAGCATCCGCACTCCGGCGGCTCACTATGGCACAAGCGGGAAGGAGCCTCCTAATTCACGACGAGGTTCACGGTCTCGGAAGTCCGGCCAATAGGGCACGGTTGGACGGTCTTTCGGACAATGTGCGATTCCGTCTCGGACTAAGTGCGACACCGGAGCGGCCATACGACCAAGACGGTAACCGGTTCATCGAAGAGCACATAGGCCCCGTGTTGATGACGTTTACTCTGCGCCAGGCAATCGAAAGAGGAATCCTAGCGCCCTTCCGCTATTATCCGCTGTCCTACGTACCTACTGATGACGACCGCACCCGAATCGCATCGCTCTATCGAAAGCGCAGTGCCCAGGAGCAAGCAGGGACTCCAATGACCGAAGCCGATCTCTGGATAGAAATCGCTCGGGTATATAAGACCTCAGAAGCTAAGCTCCCCGTGTTTGAGGACTTCATTTCCGAAAATCAAGATCTACTGCGGCGGTGTATCGTGTTTGTCGAAACGATGAACTACGGTGAGGCGGTGTTGGCGATCGTGCACCAGTACAGAGCTGACTTCCATACCTATTTCTCCGGGGACGAGCAGTCCACACTCCAACGATTTGCGAGGGGTGACCTCGAATGCTTGGTTACCTGCCATCGCCTTTCCGAGGGCATAGATATCCAGTCGCTAAATACCGTCATCCTTTTCTCTTCGGAGCGCGGTCGGCTCGAGACGATTCAACGGATAGGGCGTTGCTTGCGAACGAACCCAGACGACCCAGACAAGACCGCAAACATCGTCGACTTCATAAGAGAAACTAACGACGACGAAAATACGAGTGCAGACGAAGAGCGCCGAGATTGGCTAATTGAACTATCAAGGGTTCGCCCGGTGGAGTTGTTTGATGACCGTCGATAGCAAAATATTACAAGCAATCGAAGACGCCGTGCGTGCAAATGGCCAGAGCGAAGCACTGGCGCGTCTCGTGGCCGCCTGGTTTCACGCAATAGCGTCCGGGAACGAAGACATCAACGACAAGCAGTCAGCGAATAGGCATCTGGAGTTGCTTTATGGTGAGACCAAGACCGATGGCGAGCTGATTGGTGCGACCGTTGCGTCCGCTTCCAACACACCAACAGACGCCAAGGATATTTCGTAATGTCCTCTACCATGTACATTCTGGGTTGGAAGGCCCAAGGCTTGAGGTGCCCGGACCACGAAATTGACTGTCGAGACTCCGCTGGCACTCCTCGCTCTATAACGCTAATTCAGATGCCCAACGGGACTGGCAAGACGACGACATTGTCATTGCTGCGCGCAGCGCTGTCCGGTTCAGCCACGAACGAGCAATGGAGTCGCGCTCGGGTAATGGAATTCCAGAAGAGGGGTGGCTCGGACCCGAGTGGACTGTTTGAGCTGCGCCTGTTGCTAAATGACAAGCGAGTTACCATTATCCTCGACTTCGATTTTGAATACGGCCGAATCTACTATAAGACAACGCGGGCCCACGGCCAGATCGAGGGTTTTGATCCCCCGGCCGATTTCCGCCGCTTTATGAACGAGGACTTTGTAAAGTTCTATGTATTCGACGGGGAGCTTGCTGACAACCTGCTAAGCCGTGAACATACAGACGCCCAGAAAGCCGTAGAAAGTCTATTTCAAATTCATCTTCTTGAGAAGTTAAGCCAGAAGATATCGGAATACTGGGATGAGCAGACACGAAACGTTACCGCGAAAGACCAAACAGGCTACACGCGCCGCACCAATAGGCTAGATAAATGGAGGTCGCGACAACACGAACTTGAACAGCGCCAATCAGACTACAAGAGTGAATTGGCGATCGTTAACAATAACCTCTTAGAGCAGCAAGCCAAATACGATAACCAAATCAAGAAAGAGGCCGACCGTGCGGAGCGTATGCGCGCTGCCGAGACATCCGTTGCAAAGCTCGAACAGAGTGTACACGAAAGTGCCCAAGGCGTGCTGGATACTATACGTGACCCCCACGCAATTTCTCCTCGATTTGCTAGTGCCATGTACGAGCTCAAACAAGGGCTTGATCGCGTGAAACTCCCAGAAAGCGCCGCTAGGGAATTCTTCGAAGAACTCGCTGAGGAAGAGACCTGTGTCTGCGGGCGTCCAATAGACCCGCAGACAAAGCTGGCGATTAAAGAACGAGCCCGTCAGTACCTCGGCTCCGATGACGTGTCTTTGCTCAATAACATGAAAAGCGCGATCACGGAGGCGGTCGGGCAATCGCGATCCGCCGCCGCCAATGAGCTTTCCCGAGCCATCGACGCCCTGAGCGACAAAGTGGGCGCGGAACGTAAGGCTAGAAACGAACTCGATGATTTAAAGCTCGACGCCGAACGTTCTGATCCCGACGTTATGCATGCAAAAGAGGAGATTGATCGGCTCGCAGCCGAGCGTGACCACCTGGAAGCAGAATTGGATTGCTTCGACGGTAAAGATGAAATGATTCGATTCGACCGCATTGGCAGCATCGATCCCGATCGAATTTCATCTATTGAAACGATCAGAGAGGGAGTTGGAATCCTCGAAGAGCAAGTAGAAGAAGCTGCGGGTACTCTAAGCCTTCGTCGCAAGCGAAATATTCTAACCGCAATTCTTGGTGAGGCACATAACGGCGCGCGTCACCACATCGCGAGTGAGATCAAGGACGAAACAAATAGGCGAATCACGATGCTTATGCCAGACAATAGGATCAGAATTGAGGAAATTGATCACTGTATCGTTCTGAAAGGTCAGGCATCGGGCAGTGCGGGAGAAAACCTATCCGTAGCCTATGCATTCCTTGCCACACTCTTTAATCGCTCGGGAGAGCACGAGCTTCCCTTCATTGTCGATAGCCCCGCAAACCCCATCGACTACGACATTCGTTCAAAGATTGGCCAACTCGCGCCAGCCCTTGCGGAGCAGTTTATCGCTTTCGTGATTTCGTCAGAGCGGGAGAAGTTTTTGCCGAGTTTGCAGAGGGCCACCGACAAAGAGATCAAGTACATCACGCTTTTCCGAAAGGGCGCTACGCGCCACGAAGACAAGGCGGCTCAGCAACCCGGCTGCGTTCAGACGTCAGACAGCTTCCAGGTCGTAAGCGAAGCCTTTTTCAGCGAGTTTCAGCTCGATTCGGAGGAGGAGTAATGGAATTCCGTATTCGGAAGGACGCTCGCGACTGGTTTAAGCATATTAAGAAGGAACTGACTGCCCCTCCCGGCACACCGTCCGCCCCAGATTTCGATGCATTTTACTTTTGTTTTATTGCGGGAATTTGCGCGATGCAAAAGAGAGACGCACCTGCCGCTGAGACGGCAGAACTGGTTGAGAACTTTCCCGGACCGTACCGGAATCGCGGGCGACTGCTGATCGGTCTCTTTCTTAGCCGTGAGCTCGAGCTCCTCGGTGTTGCATTGACAGATCAGCGAACGGTACATACCGAAATATCGCGATTGGTACACCCGGAGGCTTCCAACTATCTCAGTGACGAGGGTGTTCGGGAATTCAACAAGTACGCAAATGGGGGCTATGAGGTTCTCTTGGAATGGTTCGACGATCGTCCGCGAGTCCTTGCGACGTTCGTACGAGCATTCAGACACAAGGTCAGTCTTGCATTAGGGGACGAAAAGAGTAGCGAACTGTGACAATCGATTCCAATCAAGTGTCAGTGAAGTTCCTGTTCGAGCGGCATCATACATTCGAGGTCCCAAAATATCAGCGCGGCTATGCATGGGACGATGAAGCGCTGGATGATTTCGTGGACGACCTCTCACGGTGTCTGAAGTCTCGCAGCTCTGGAAGTACCAGGAGCCACTTTTTCGGCGGAGTCGTCACCGTCCGACAACAGATTCCGAAATCGAGTCGTTCCCACTTCGAAGTGATAGACGGACAGCAGAGACTCGCATCTTTTGTCCTATTAGTAGCCGCGATCAAAATACAGTGCAAGCGTATCGTAGACACCGTCCACAAGAAATCTGCTTTAGGAGCTGCGGAGCGGAGAGCGACAACGTTTCTCGAGACTACTATCGCGGATCTTCACTCCACTTATTTGGCATACAAGGACGAGATCGACCTGGAGTATGTGGAGATCCCAAAATTGCGGCTGTCGAAAGCAGATAACAGCTTCTTTCAAGACCTTATTAAAGGAGAAGCCCCAAAGGTCGAACGCGCGTCCCATGGTCGAATGCTGGCCGCATGGAAGTGCCTTCTAACGTTTGTAGAGGAGGATATTCTGCGAGGTTCTACAGTCAAGGAAAAGGCAAAACAGCTCCAACTGCTGGTAAATGGCGTCCTAGCGATTGATTGCAGCGTAATATTCATGTGCTCGGATACGAGGAGTGAAGCGTACCAAATATTTCAAGTGCTCAATGATCGGGGTGTGCATCTAACAGACGGTGACCTATTGCGAGCCAGTACGATGGAGCTGCTCGACCGTAAAGAACTCAGGGCCATTCAGAATGACCTTTCAGATGCGTGGGATCGTATCTTGACGTATCCCCCGTCCGATATCGACAGCTATCTGCGCTGGTATTTCTCTTCGAGGGAAGGTAAAAGACCGAAATCGTCCAATTTGGCGGATCAGTTCCTGAATTGTCGCTTCAAATGTGATGAGGGAACGTCAATCGGCAAGAGGCAGGCGGAAGGGGTACTGGCCGAGGCCAAGAATATCGATGGGGACTTTTCAACGTTACAGGCGCTTGGCGATGGCGATTGGCCGTATTATAGCCACAGCAACGTGACGGCCTGGGATCGTGAAAGGCTGCGTATGTTGGTCACGCACCTCAAACATACGAATGCAATGCCGTTGCTTCTTTCCCTGAAGTTGCTCGACGAGAAGAAATTTGCAGAAGCTGTCACGTCAATCGAGCGTTTCGTATTTCGATATAAAACTATTGGTAATGCTCATATAGGCCCAATGACTGAGCTTTACCTCAAGCATGCTAAAGCGATTCGTAGTGAACGAAGCTACTCAACGAAAACGCTGCGGGCGGATCTGCGTGCCCTAGTCGAAAAAATAGTGCCTGATAAGCTCTTCGAAGCAAATCTATACGAGTTGAGATACTCACCCCGCAGCGGCAACGGGCGCATCAAATACCTCTTTATTGCGCTGGAAGATTACGCAAAATGGTACAAGTCGGGAGCGAGAGGGGCCCCGAGAGCTAAAGACAAAAGCAGGATTTTGGACTTCACAAACACCACATTGGAACATATATATCCGAGATCAGCTCCGGTAAAAAGTAGGAGTGCGCAATTAGAGCACGTAAAGGATTCGATCGGTAATCTAACTATTCTGGGTCCGAACGACAACAACGATCTGGCCAACAAGACATTTTCTGAGAAGAGAGCGCTGCTTTCGGAATCCCATTTGAGGCTTAATCGCGAGCTAGCTCAGCACGACACCTGGAACGTTGCCCGTCTAAAGCAACGAGAGAAGGACCTTGCAGAGATGGCTTTAAAAATCTTCGTTCCCTGACGCGCCCAAACGATACACATCGTTGATGTATGGGGCAGGGAGTTCGATATCTAGTCCACAAATAAGAGGGGTCGTGCGCCCCGATACAGTGCGCTATTGCCCGGCTTCTGGGGGACGTTTCACCAGCCCACCCAGCCCCAGGGTTCAATTCATTGGGACACCTGTTCGCCGGGGGATGTACCCAGTGGTCGCTCGCCAGACGCTGTGGCTTTCGAGGGCACGTCCCAGGTCTTTTCTTCTTGAACCCTCGCCGCAGTTTGTTATATAAATAACAAACGTTCGTAATATATGCCGCTCGCATATGTGATCCTGGAGCCTTGCCTGGCCATGGACGCCAAGTTCGAATACAACTTTCCCGCAATCCGCGGTATTCAGGCCGGTCGCGAGTACTACGTTTCGATGTGTCCTCTTCGGTTGATACCGAAGATCTTTTTGTTTGATGAAGAAGAGCTTGTACCAGAACTGCGGGCCCAGCGCACCCTAAACAGATCTCGGATACCCGAAATAGCGACCTACATTCTTGATAACGAATCGAGCTATATCTTTTCGGCGATCACTGCGTCTGTTGATGGGGACGTACGCTTCGTACCCTTGCCGGACGGCCGCGATATGGACCGCATCGGGTCTCTGCACATCGATATGCAGTCACGGTTCATTATCAACGACGGCCAACATCGACGCGCCGCTATCGAGATGGCGCTAAAAGAAAATCCTTCCCTAGGGGACGAGACAATAGCCGTCGTCTTTTTCATTGACCGAGGGCTAAACCGTTGTCAGCAGATGTTTGCAGACCTTAATCGATATGCGGTGCGTCCCAGCCGATCACTCGGACTTCTCTATGATCATCGTGATGAACGAGCCCATCTGGCAAGGCTAGTCGTTTTGCGGTCAAAAGCGTTCAATGAGGTTGTCGAGATGGAGCGATCGACATTATCGGCGCGTTCACGCAAATTGTTCACGTTGAGCGCCATTTATTCAGGCAACACTGGACTTCTGGCAGACCGGGAGTTCGCTTCCCTCGATGACGCGGCCGCAGTCTGTGCCGAATTTTGGGATGAAGTAGCAAGGCACATTCCGGAATGGGGTTTTGTACGCGATTCAAAGATGACTGCGGGAGACGTAAGACGGGATTTTATCCATTCCCATGCAATTGTCTTACAGGCGCTAGGGCACGTTGGAAGACAACTCACAGCGCAAAGCGGTAAGTCTTGGAAGCGGACGCTAAAGCGACTTGAAGAAATCAACTGGTCTCGAGCTGATTCTAAAACATGGGAAGGCCGCGCGATGATCGGCGGGCGGGTATCCAAGGCGACGCATAATGTTACGTTGACTACCAATTACATAAAGCAGCGCCTTGGCTTAGAACTCACGCCGGAGGAGCAACGAGTCGAAAAGGCTTTCTCGAGAGGAGAACATGGCTAAAAGACAACGCAATGATTCTTCGCGATCGGCGTTTGACGGCCGGGGACTACGCGTGGCTGTCGATGAGACACTTTCGCTCACACAAGAGCTCTATCTCGCGGACGATATCCCTTGGGTCGTTGGCTACAGCGGGGGCAAAGATTCAACGGCTACGGTACAGCTCGTCTGGGACGCGATAGCGGCGCTGCCGGAGGAAAAGCGAAACAAGCCCGTGCACTTCATCAGCACGGATACGCTCGTCGAAAATCCAGTCGTCGCGTTCTGGGTTGAGCACTCCCTCAAAGCCATGCAACAGGCGATCAACCACCAGGATCTTCCGTTCTTCGCACACCGACTTACTCCCGAAGTCCAGGACCGCTTTTGGGTGAATCTAGTCGGAAAAGGCTATCCCGCACCTCGGCCCAAGTTTCGGTGGTGCACCAGTCGGCTCAAGATTAATCCATCAAACAAATTCATCACTGAGGTAGTCCAGCAAACCGGCGAGGCCATCCTCGTATTGGGTACGCGCAAAGCCGAAAGTACGGCTCGCCATGCCACCATGAAACGGCATGAAACGAGCAGCCGCCAGTACCTCAGTAAGAATGCCGACCCGTCACTGGACCGCGTATGGGTATACACACCTATCGCCACGTGGACGAACGACGACGTTTGGGAGTTCCTCGTCAGTTACCAAAATCCGTGGGGGTACGATAACTCACGCTTGCTGGGTATCTACCGTGGTGCGACACAAGATAACGAGTGTCCGCTCGTTGTTGACGGCTCTACTCCAAGTTGTGGTGATAGCCGGTTTGGCTGCTACGTCTGCACCATGGTCGAGCAAGACAAGTCAATGGCGGCAATGATCCAAAACGATGAAGAAAAGGCGTGGATGGCGCCGCTTTTGGATCTACGCAACAAGTGGTTGGACACGGACGACCGAAACCACCGCGACTTTCGGAGGATGAATGGGGCGCTTCTGGTGCACAACGACCGACTCGTGCACGGCCCCTACAAGCAACCCTACAGAGAGACTTTGCTCTCCGAAATACTCAAGGCCCAATTGGCGGTGCAGCGCCTAGGACCACCTGAAGTTCGCGACCTTGAACTCCTTACGCTGGAGGATCTTGAGGAAATCCGCCGCATCTGGGTCATGGAAAAGCATGAGATCGAGGACAGGCTGCCGATCATCTATGAGCAAGTGCTGGGCGAACCGTATCCGGTCCAAGATATTGACGAAAATCAAATATTTAAACCGGAAGATATGCAATTGCTGCACGAACTTACCGCTGAGGTCGGCGACCCCGACGGCCTTCAGTATCAGCTGCTTCGCGAACTACTTCACCTTGAACAACGCCACCGCACGATGGCACGTCGAACCGGCCTATTTGACGCACTTGATAAGGCGCTTCAGAAGCATGCCTTCGACTCGGCCGAACAAGCGGAAGTCCTCGCGCTCGAGGAACGAGCGACTCTCGAGGCAGCAAGAGACGATCCAGACGACACATCTCACGAAGTGCAGCGAGGTCCCGTGTCGCTCCAATTGGACGTGACGGATTACTCCCGATGATCTTTGAGGAATTGGTTCTGCACAACGTCGGGGCCTATAAAGGCCGGCACGCCGTTCCCCTTGCTCCAAAGAACTCAGACAAGCCAATTGTCCTTATAGGTGCGCTCAACGGTTCTGGTAAGACGACCTTGCTCGACGCGCTCCAGCTTGCGCTGTACGGAAAATTCGCCAACTGTTCGAACCGCGGTAGTCTCAGCTATCACGACTTCTTACGCACAATGATCAACAGCGCCGTCGCCCCGGCCGACGGCGCCAGCGTCGAACTACAATTTAGGCGAACCAGTGGGGGTAGCGACGAAAGCTATAAGATCGCTCGCGTGTGGCGTTCCACGGGCAAGGGCATTCGCGAAGACGTTGAAGTCTCCAGAGATGGCACGTTCGATCCACTGTTAACTGAGCACTGGTATGAATATGTTGACGAGTTCATCCCTGCCTCGATCTCTAGCTTGTTCTTCTTCGACGGCGAGAAGATAGAAGCACTCGCGGAAGCAACAAATTCGGCGGCGCTCGTCAAAACCGGGATTCATGCACTGCTGGGGCTAGATCTTGTGGATCAACTTTCCAAAGACCTCGTTGTCGTGGCAAACAGGCGACGAGCCGACTTGCAGTCGAGTGAAGAAAAAGCCGCTTTTGAGGGGATTGACAACGCCCTCAATGATCTTCAATTGCGACGAGCCACGCTCGTCCAGCAGCGCGCTTCCGCTCAGAACGAGTTGGACGCCTGCGCGAAGGAAGAGGCCCACCTGCGAAACGCCTATAGGCAGTCGGGGGGCGATCTTTATGCGCGACGCGATACGATCGAAGCCGAACTCCGAGCCGTTACCCATCGCCTTGAAGATGCGGACAGCAAATTGCGGGACGTCGCGGCTGGAACCGCACCGCTACTTACGGTAGCGTCGATCCTCGGCGCGGCTGAAAAGCAGGCCATTTGCGAACACGAGGCGGGTATCAACAGCGAATT
>Ga0307441_1000198_pt1 | contig 23442 bp, 19 predicted proteins | sample SalMarWE160420MG_FD_202149 | JGI IMG/M metagenome (GOLD analysis project Ga0307441, IMG submission 202149) | Salt marsh sediment microbial communities from the Plum Island Ecosystem LTER, Massachusetts, United States - WE1604-20 | ecosystem: Environmental > Aquatic > Marine > Intertidal zone >... | reverse complement strand
ACTTCGGCTACTTCCGCGTCGGCGGGGTTTCGCGCGACGTGCCCGAGGACTTCGTCGGCGCGGTGAACGCCTTCCTGGAGAAGTTCCCGCGGATGATCGCGCAGTACGAGCGGCTGTTCGCCAAGAATGACATCTTCGTCAACCGCACCAGGAACATCGGCGTGCTCGACCGTGAGACGGCGATCGACTACGGACTCACCGGGCCCAGCCTGCGCGCTTCGGGCGTGGCGCTCGACTTCCGCAAGGCGGCACCGTACAGCGGCTACGAGGACTACGACTTCAACGTTCCCACCTACGACGCAGGCGACGCGCTCAGCCGCCTGCTGATCCGCATCGACGAGATGCGCGAGAGCATGAAGATCGTGCGCCAGGCCATCGACCGCATGGAGCCGGGGCCCGTCTGCGATCCCGACCGGCGCATCAGCCTGCCGCCGCGGAGCGAGCTGGAGAGTTCCATGGAGGCCGTGATCTTCCACTTCAAGCTCGTCACCGAAGGCTTCCACCCGCCGCGCGGAGAGACCTACGTGGCGACGGAGAGCGCCCGCGGAGAGCTCGGTTACTACATCGTCAGCGACGGCGGCTCGATGCCCTACCGCGTGAAGATCCGGACGCCGAGCCTGATCAACCTGCAAGCGCTGGAGCCGGCCTGCGTGGGCGGGCTGTTCGCGGACATGGTCGTGAACATCGCCAGCCTGGACCCCATCATGGGAGACGTGGACAAGTGAGGCGGGCACGCACCCGGCTGCGCCCGGCCGCCCTAGCCCGGGCGGGCCGCGCCGCGAGGAACGAACATGGTTGAGCTCGAAACCGTCCCACCCTTCTTCGCCGACAAGCAGGCGCTCGTCGGCGAGATCCTTGGTCGCTACCCGGAGTACGGCAAGCGCAGCGCCGTGATGCCGCTGCTCTGGGAGGTGCAGCGCGCCGAGCGCTACGTGAGCGAGGCGCGCTTGGCGGAGATCGCCGAGATCCTCGACCTCCATCCCACGGAGGTCAAGGGCGTGATGAGCTTCTACTCCGAGTACCACGGCGAGCCGGTGGGCCGCTACCACCTGCAGGTGTGCTCCACGCTCTCCTGCTCGCTGGCCGGCAGCGACCAGCTGTACGACTACCTGGTCGAGAAGCTCGGCATCGTCAACGGCGAGACCGACGAGGAGGGCCGCTTCAGCATCCAGAAGGTGGAGTGCCTCGGCTCGTGCGGCACCGGCCCGGTGCTGCAGGTCAACGACGTCTACTACGAGCGCGTCAGCCGCTTGCGCTGCGACAGCCTGCTGGAGGCGCTGAACAACGACGAGATGCCGCCGGCCTGGCGCGAGCGTGGCGGGGACAACGAGGGCGAGGTCAAGGCCGAGTTCCTCGCCGACGCCGCCGCTCGCGACGAGGGGCAGGGGGAGGGCTGATGAGCGACGTCACCGACACCACGCGGCCCATCACCAGCCGCAGGGATCCCCGTTACGAGGTGGTCATGTACCGCCACGTCGGCATCGAGGGCGCCCACATGCTCGACTACTACCGCGCGCACGGCGGCTACGAGGCGGCCCGCAAGGCGCTGACGGAGATGTCGCCCAGCCAGGTCATCGACGAGGTGAAGGCCTCGAAGCTGCGCGGCCGTGGCGGCGCGGGCTTCCCGACCGGCGTCAAGTGGTCGTTCATGCCGCCGGCCGACGGTCGCCAGCGCCTGCTGGTGGTGAACGCCGACGAGTCCGAGCCGGGCTCGTTCAAGGACCGCTACATCATGGAGGACGACCCGCACCAGCTCATCGAGGGCATGATCATCGGCTGCTACGCGATCCAGGCGACGAAGGCGATGATCTACATCCGGGGCGAGTACGTCAAAGGCTACGAGCGGCTGGTGGGCGCCATCAACGAGGCGCGAGCGGCCGGCCTGCTCGGCGACCACGTGCTCGGCACCGACGTCGAGGTCGACATCACGGTGCACCGGGGCGCCGGCGCCTACATCTGCGGCGAGGAGACGGCCCTGATGAACTCGCTGGAGGGGCTGCGCGGCAATCCGCGCCTCAAGCCGCCCTTCCCGGCGCAGGCGGGCGTATACGGGCTACCCACCACCGTCAACAACGTCACCACCATCACCAGCGTGGTGCACATCATCACGCGTGGCGCGCACTGGTTCGCGTCGATGGGCACCGAGGACAGCACCGGGACCAAGCTCTACCAGATCAGCGGGCCGGTACGCCGGCCCGGCGTCTACGAGCTGCCCATGGGCGCCAGCTTTCGCGAACTCATCTACGATCTGGCCGGCGGGCCGCGAGGCGGCGAGGCCAAGGGCTTCTTCCCGGGCGGCTCCTCGACCCCGCCGCTGCCCTGGACCGACGAGTTCCTGGACATGGCCATGGACTACGGCTCGCTCGCCAAGGCCGGCTCCATGCTCGGCACGGGCGGCGTCATCGTCATCCCCAAGGAGAAGGACATCGTCTCGGCGATGTACAACGTGGTGCGCTTCTACGCTCACGAGTCCTGCGGCAAGTGCACGCCGTGCCGCGAGGGCATCGCGACGTGGCTCCCGAAGATGTACCAGAAGCTGCTCGCGGGCCTGGGCACGCGCGAGGACCTCACGCTGATGGAGGAGATGGTGCGCAACTCCCGCGGCACCGCCTTCTGTCCGCTTGCCGATGCCTGCGCGATGCCGGTGCAGGCGAGCTTCAAGTGGTTCCGTGACGAGTACGAGTACATCGTTGACCACGGCCGGCCCATGTACACCAAGAACGACTGGTGGGAAGCATGAAGGTATCCATCAACGACATCGACCTGGACGTCCCGCAGGGGACCAGCGTCATCGACGCGATCTTCGCCGCGGGCTACGACGTGCCGTACTTCTGCAGCCAGGAGTACATGTCGCCGATCGGTGCCTGCCGCATGTGCCTGGCCCGCATCGGCGCCCCGCGCAAGGACAAGGAGGGCAACTGGATCCCCGACGAGGCGTCCGGCGAGCCCAAGATCTTCTACTTCCCAAACATGATGGCGACGTGCACCACCCAGGTGATGGAGGGCATGGTCGTCGACACCCTGTCGGAGGACGTCAAGCGCATCCAGAACGGCATGGTCGAGTTCACGCTCATCAACCACCCGCTCGACTGTCCGGTTTGTGACAAGGGGGGCGCCTGCGAGCTGCAGGACCGCGCCTACGAGTACGGCTCGGGCGTGAGCCGTTTCGTGTTCGACAAGCGGCACCAGGAGAAGCATCACCGGCTCTCCGAGCTGGTCACGCTGGACCGCGAGCGCTGCATCCACTGCAAGCGCTGCGTGCGCTACTTCGAGGAGGTCCCCGGTGACGGCGTGCTCGACTTCATCGAGCGCGGCGGCCATACCTATATCGGCACCCTCGACCCCGGGCTGCCGAGCAACTTCACCGGCAACATCACCGACATCTGCCCGGTGGGGGCGCTGCTCGACGCCACCAGCCGCTTCCGCGGCCGCAACTGGGAGTACCGCCACACGCGGACCACCGGCATGGACGACGCCTCCGGCAGCGCCATCATGGTCGACGGCCGCACCGGCCGCATCGAGCGCATCAAGGCCGCCCTCAACCCAGACGTGAACAAGACCTGGATCGACGACGGCACCCGCTTCGGTCACGAATACGTGGATTCGCCGGACCGCCTGAAGATGCCGCTGCTGCGCCGGGACGGCAAGCTCGAAGCGGCCACCTGGGAGGAGGCCGCGGCGGTGATCAAGGAGCGGCTCGGCGGTTTGAGCGGCAAGGACGTCGGCATCGCCATCCGCGCCGACGCAACCCTCGAGGAGGGCGTGGCCGCCAAGGCGCTCGCCGAAGCGCTCGGCACCGGCCAGCTCGACCACGCGCCGCGAGCCGCGGCGTCGGTGGTCCCTGCGCAGCCGGCGACGTTCACCGAGCTGGCCACGGCCGACGCCATCTTCGTCGTCGGCGACGTGACCGAAGAGGTGCCGATCGCGGACCTGCGCATCAAGGACGCCATGAAGGGCGTGACGCCGCCGGAGCTGATGCCTCACGGCGTACCCATCGCGGACCTGCGGCTCAAGGAGCACCCCGTGTTGAAGCGGGATCTGCTCACGGTCGCGGCGCCCTACCGCGTCGATTTGATGAAGCACGCCGGTCACGCCGTGCACTATCCGGCGGGCGGTGAGGCGGGGCTGTTCGCTGCGCTCGCCGCCATCGCCGGAGCCGGCGAGGGAGAACAGCCGGGCGATCGTCCCGAGAGCGTGCCGGGCATGAGCGTCGAAGATGCGGCGGCGCTGGTCGAGCGCTTGCGCGCGGCCGAGCGGCCGGTGCTGGTCTACGGCGGCTTCGTGCTTGCCACGCGTGAGGCCGCCGAGGCCGCCGAAGCCTTCGCCAAGTCGGTGGGGGCCAAGGTGATGATCCTCGGGCCGATGGCCGACAGCTACGGCCTGGAGCTGCTGGGTGTGGGGCCCAGCCACGAGCGCTACGCCTACCCGGAGATGCTCGAGGAGGCGCGGGCGCTCATTCTCTCCCACCTCGATCCCGCCCAGAACCCGGGCGTGCGCGCCGCGCTCGAGAAGAAGGACTTCCTGGTCGTCCACGACAGCTTCCTCACCGAGACGGCCGCACTCGCCGACGTGGTGCTACCGGCCAGGACGGTGTACGAGAAGGATGGCACCACCGTCAACCTCGAGGGCCGGTTTCTGCGTGTGCACGCCGCGCCGGTGGACGCCGGCGAGAGCGAGGACTTCGTGGGTGTGGTGGGAGCGCTGGGTGAAGCGCTGGGGCAGCGCCTCGAGGGGCGCAGCGTGCGCAGCGCCTGGCGGATGTTGCGCAAGCGCTTCGAGCTCGACCCCGCGGAGCTTCCGCCTAGCGGCCAGCTCTATCGCCCGAAGGCGCGGCGGCAACCGCGCGTGGCCATCAAGGCTCGCGAGAAGGCCACGGGCAACGTGCTGATCACGCCGAGCATGCTTCGCATCGAGTACCTGTCGCGCAACCCGCATCTCGAGCGCCTGGTCGGCGGTCCCGGACTGCGCATGCACCCCGACGACGCGGGCCGTCACGACGTCGCCGAGGGCGACGCGGTGAGGCTTCGCGTCGGCGGCGTGCTCAGGCGCGCGAGCGTGCGCCTCGACCCGACGCTGACGCCCGGGCTGATGCTGTTGCCCTGCCTGCCGGACCAGCCGAGCGGACTGGCCGACGCCGACCTCGCCACGCTGGAGCGTGAGGAGCGCGAGCTGGAGGTGGCGGGATGAACGCCACGATCCCCGGCGATCCTCTGTGGGTGACCTTCCTCAAGGCGCTGGTCCTGATCCTGGTGCTGCTGGGCGGGTTCGCCTACATGACCCTGATCGAGCGGCGCCTGCTGGGACGCTTCCAGCACCGCCTCGGTCCCAACCGCGTCGGGCCGTTCGGCCTGCTGCAGCCCATCGCCGACGCCATCAAGGCGATCTTCAAGGAAGACATCGTGGTGTCGGCGGCGGACCGAGTCGTTTACGTGCTGGCGCCGGGCATCAGCATCGTCTTCGCGCTGGTCGCGTTCGGCGCCATCCCCGCCGGCCCCGCCAAGAGCCTGTTCGGCATGAACCCCTGGGTCATGAATCTCGATGTCGGGGTGCTCTACGTGTTGGCGATGACCAGCGTCGGGGTGTACGGCATCTTCCTGGGCGGTTGGGCGTCCAACAGCAAGTACTCCCTGCTCGGCAGCCTGCGCTCGAGCGCCCAGATCATCAGCTACGAGCTGGGCATGGGGCTGGCGGTGCTCAGCGTCATCATGATCGGCGGCACGCTGAACCTGCAGAAGCTGGTGCAGCTCAACGTGTGGTCGATCAGCCCGTGGTTGTGGCCGGGCCTGGCCATCGCCTTCATCGCATTCCTGATCGCCGGCACCGCCGAGATCAACCGCGTCCCCTTCGACCTGCCGGAGGCCGAGCAGGAGCTGGTGGCGGGCTACCAGACCGAGTACTCGTCGATCAAGTGGGCGCTGTACCAGATGGCCGAGTACGTCAACATGTTCACGTCGGCCGCATTCATCAGCACGCTGTTCCTCGGCGGCTGGCGCATGCCCGGCTTCTTCAACGCCATCATCCCGGGCATGGCGTCCTGGCCGATCATCTGGCTGCTGGTGAAGATGGCGCTGTTCATCTTCCTGTTCATCTGGCTCAAGGCCACGCTGATGCGCCTGCGCTACGACCAGCTCATGCGCTTCGGGTGGCTGTACCTGTTCGAGATCGGATTGTTCGCCGCGTTGCTGACGGGGGCGGTGATCGCCTTTGTGCTGTAACGCGTTCATGAGCTCCGCTTGCGCTTCCTGGCAAGAGGCGAGGCGGCGGCGCCACGACGATCCCGGCACCATGGGAGGTGCGTCCTGATGAGTGTTATGGACATCGCCAAGGGGATGGGCGTCACGCTCGGGCACCTGTTCAAACGCCCCGTGACGGTCCGGTACCCGGAGCAGCCGGCGCAGGTGAAGCCGCGCTTCCGGGGCCGACACCACCTCCTGCGGCATCCCGACACGGGCCTGGAGAAGTGTATCGGTTGCAGCCTTTGCGCCGCCGCCTGCCCGGCCTACGCCATCTACGTCGAGGCCGCGGAGAACGACCCGAACGACCCCACCTCGGCCGGCGAGCGCTACGCCAAGATCTACGAGATCAACATGCTGCGCTGTATCTTCTGCGGCTTCTGCGAGGAGGCCTGCCCGACCGGGGCGGTGGTGCTCGGGCACGAGTTCGAGCTCGCCGACTTCCGTTACCAGGACTTCGTCTACGGCAAGCAGGACATGCTGGTCGGCACCACGGGAAGCAAGTGGCAGCGCCGCGAGGCCGAACGCAAGGGCAAGGAGGTGCGCCTGGGGCTCCAGGCGGGCCCGAGGCCAGAGCTCGAAGGCGTGGATCACTGACATGGGCGGCGCGTGCGATGGCGGCAATCTCGACGAGGGGCCGCTGACATGATCGGCTTCATCGTCCTGGCCGTGGTCATGCTCGCCGGCGCGGTCGGCGTGGTGACCCTCAGACAACCCGTCCATGCGGCGCTCTCGCTGGTGGTGACGCTGCTGGCGCTGGCCGTCACCTACGTGACGCTGCAGGCGCACTTCCTGGCAGTCATCCAGGTGATCGTGTACGCCGGCGCCATCATGGTGCTGTTCCTGTTCGTGATCATGCTGCTCAACGTCGAGGGGCAGGCGCCGCCGCCCCATCTGCGGTGGCTGCCGCCGCTGGCGTTCGCGACCGCGTTGCTGGTGGCGGCGGGCATCGCCGTCACCGCCTTCGTCGACCGTGCGCCGTTGCCGGCCGCGGCCCGGGTCTCGGCGTTGCAGGGCGGCTCGGCCGAGCAGGTCGGCACCTTGCTGTTCAGCCACTACGTCCTCGCCTTCCAGCTCGTGGGGGTGCTGCTCCTCGCCGGCATCGTGGGGGCGGTCAGCCTGGCGCAGCGCGGCAGCCGCGGCGACGCCTCGGGGGCACGCTCGGAAGGCGCCTCCGATACGCGGGAGCTCAGTCATGGCTAGGCCGGCTATGGCGGGAGGCGCGTGATGGTCCCCACTCCCTACTACGTCGCGCTCAGCGCGCTACTGCTCACCATCGGCGCGATGGGGGTGCTCACGCGCCGCAGCGCCATCATGGTGTTCCTCTCGGTGGAGCTGATGCTCAACGCCGCCAACCTCGCCATCGTGGCGTACGCACGTCAGTGGAGCGCCACCGGGGTGGAGCAGGCGCTCTCCGGGCAGGCGGCCGTGTTCATCATCCTCGCCATCGCCGCCGCCGAGGTGGCGGTCGGGCTGGGCATCCTGGTTGCCATCTTCCGCAACCGCGTGAGCACCGACGTCGATGAGCTGTCCGAGGTGAGGTCATGACTTCCGTCGTCCAGTGGGCGGCGCTGGCACCCTTGCTGGCGCTTGTCGGCTCGCTGATCAACGCATTCTTCGGTCGCTCGCTCAAGGAGCCCGCGCCGGGCGTCATCGCGAGCCTCATGGTGGCCGGCGGCTTCGTGCTGTCGGTACTGGCCTTCATCGGCCTGCAAGGCATGCACGGCGGCGTGCAGGTGACGCTGTGGCGGTACTTCACGGCCGGTACCCTGCACGTCGACGCCGGCTTCATGATCGATCGCCTGAGCGTCACGATGATGCTGATCATCACCGGCGTCGGCCTCCTCATCCACATCTACTCGATCGGCTACATGCACGGCGACGACGGCAACAGCCGCTACTTCTCGCAGCTCAACCTGTTCGTCGCCGCCATGCTGGTGCTGGTGATGGCCAGCTCGTTCCCGCTGATGTTCATTGGCTGGGAGGGCGTGGGGGTGTGCTCGTACCTGCTGATCGGGTTCTGGTACCGCGACCGGGTCAACCCCGACGCCGGCCGCAAGGCCTTCATCGTCAACCGCGTCGGGGACGTGGGCTTCTTGCTGGCCATGTTCCTGACGTTCAAGACCTTCGGCACGCTCAACATCGCCAGCGTCAACGCCGCCGCGCCCGGCATGCTCTACGGCTCCGGCGTGCTGACGCTGATCGGCCTGCTGTACCTGCTCGGGGCGACGGGCAAGTCGGCGCAGCTCCCGTTGCAGGTGTGGCTGCCCGACGCCATGGCCGGCCCCACGCCGGTCTCGGCGCTGATCCACGCCGCCACCATGGTCACCGCGGGGGTGTACCTCATCGCCCGCATCGGCGCCGTCTACGCCATGGCGCCCGGTGCGGCCGGTACCGTGGCCTGGGTCGGGGCGCTCACGGCGTTCATCGCCGCCTTCGCAGCCTTCGCGCAGACCGACATCAAGAAGATCCTCGCCTACTCGACCATCTCGCAGGTCGGCTACATGATCGCCGCGGTGGGCGCGGGGGCGTACTGGGTGGGCATCTTCCACGTGCTCACGCACGCGTTCTTCAAGGCGCTGCTGTTCCTCAGCGCCGGCAGCGTCATCCACGCGCTTGGCGGTGAGCAGGACATCCGCAAGATGGGCGGCCTGGGCAGGCGCATGAAGATAACCGGCAACACCGCCCTCATCGCCACCCTGGCGATCTCCGGGGTGCCCTTCCTGGCCGGCTTCTTCAGCAAGGACGCCATCCTCTCCGGCACCTTCACCAGCGGGCTGTTGGCCGGCAACGGCGCCGACGCGCTGTACATCATCCTGCTGGTCACCGCGGGCATGACCGCGGCGTACATGTTCCGCTGGTACTACGGCATCTTCGGCGGCCAGTCGCGGGTCGACGCCCACGCTGCGGAGCACGTGCACGAGTCGCCGCCGGTGATGACCTGGCCGTTGGGCATCCTGGCGTTCGGGTCGATCGCCGTGGGCTACCTGGGGCTGCCGGAGTTCGCCTTCCCGAACCTGATCCAGCGCTGGCTCGAGCCCGCCACCGCCAAGGTCGACTTCAACACCCTGACGTCGGGGACCGACTGGCTGCTCATCGGTCTGTCGGTCGCGGTGGTCGCCATCGGCCTGGCGGTCGGCTGGTGGGTCTACCACGTCCGCAAGGGCGCGCCGGTGGCCGCCATCAAGGACTCCAACCTGGCCGGCGCCTCGCGCGGCGCCCTCGGCTTCGACGCGCTCTACCGCATCCTGTTCGTCGCCTCCGGCGAGGGGATCTCGGGCGGCATCGCCACCCTCGACCGTGACGTCGTCGACCGCGGCCTCGCGGCGGGCGGCGGTGGTGGCGCCGGCCTGGTCGGCAAGCTGGCAACGCTCGTGCAGAGCGGCTTCGCCCGCGCCTACGCCTTCGCCATGTTGCTGGGGGTGCTGACGCTGGTCCTCGTCGCCGCGTTGACGGGGGTGCTGAAGTGATCGCCCTGTTCGTCCTGGTGATCCCCGTCGTCTTCGCGGTCGTGACCGGCCTGGGTGGCGCCCGGCGGAGTGCGGCGCTGGCCTTCGGCCTGTTCAGCACGCTCGCCACCTTCGTGCTGACGCTCTTCCTCTACGGCAGCTCCGGCATCAGCGTGCCGTGGATCCCCGGCTTCGGGGTGACGTTCACCCTCGAGCCGACCGGTGCCGGCAGCGTGCTCACGCTGGTCGCGGCGCTGGTCATGATCCCCACCGTGGTGATGGCCGCCCGCCGCGTCGAGCGCAGCCCCGGGGCGTTCGTGGCGTTGATGCTGCTCATGCAGGCGGGCCTGTCGGGCATCTTCCTGGCCCACGACCTGGTGCTGTTCTACGTCTCCTGGGAGTTCGCGCTGATCCCCAGCATGCTGCTCCTGGGCGCCTTCGGCCGCGAGAAGCGCCGCGCCGCCGTGCTGAAGTACCTGGTCTACGCCATCGGCGGCTCGTTCCTGATGCTCATCAGCATCCTGGCGATCAAGCCGCTGTCGGGCGCCGCCAGCTACCGTTTCACCGACCTCATGAGCGTCACGCCGCATCTGGCGGCCGCCACTCAGGTGTGGCTGTTCGTGGGCCTCGCCATCGGGATGGCGGTGAAGCTGCCGCTGTGGCCGCTGCACTCGTGGTTGATCGACTTCAACGAGCAGAACCACCCGTCCGGCGCCGCCGACGTCATGGGCACGTTGTACAAGGTGGGCGGCTTCGGGTTCTTCGCCTGGGCCATCCCGCTGCTGCCGGTGGGTGCCGAGCGGGTCGGTCCGGTGCTGCTGGTGCTGTCGGTGGTGACCGCGCTCTACGGCGCCATCGCGGCGGCCGCCCAGACCGACATCAAACGCTTGCTGGCCTACGCCTCGCTGTCGCACATGGGCATCGTGGGGGTCGGCATCTTCGGGTTGCACCTCGCCGGCCTCAACGGCGCGATCTTCCTGCTGGCGGCGCAGATGCTCTCCACCGGCGGCCTGTTCCTGGTCTCCGGCATGCTCTACCAGCGCCGGCACAGCTTCGACCTCGACCGCTTCGGCGGGCTGGCCAAGAGCGCACCGGCCCTCGCTGCACTCAGCCTGTTCGTGCTGTTCACGTTCATCGGCGTGCCCGGGCTCGCGAACTTCCCGGGCGAGTTCCTGAGCCTGCTCGGCGCCTACCAGCACCACCCCTGGCTGGCCGCAGCGGCCACCCTGTCCGTCGTCGCGGCCGGGGTCTACGGGGTGAACTTCTATCAGCGCCTCTACCAGGGCCAGGAGCACGAGGCCACGCACGAGATCGGCACGCTCGAGGCGTTCGCCCTGATTCCCCTGATCGCCGGCATCCTGTGGCTGGGGATCTTCCCCTCACCGCAGCTTCAGCGCATCCAGGTGCAATCGCGCCTCATCGCCGCAACGACGACCAGCGCGTCTGCGGGCGCACTGCTCGCCGCGCCCTTGCCTGACACGACGACGCTGGCCGGCGCCAAAGGCGGCCCGCTGGCGCCGCCCAGTCTGCCGGGCGAGGGGCCTGTCGCTCCGGATGCGCCGCTTGGAGGTGGCCAGTGAGCTTCCCGCCGGCCCTCGACATCCACTGGGCGAACCTGACGCCGGAGCTGGCGCTGCTCATCACGGCCGCCATCACCACCCTGTTCGCACTGTTCCAGCGCAACTCGCGAAGCAGCGCCTGGCTAGGGCTCATCGGTGCGGCGGTGGCGGCCGCGCTCAACGCCAACCTGTTCGTCCAGCACCGGGTCAGCGGGGCGAGCTCGAGCTTCGGGCTGCGCTTCATCGCGGACACCCCCGGACTGGCGCTGAACTTCGTGATCCTGCTGGGTACGGCGCTGGCCATCCTGGTCAGCTACGACTACCTGAAACGCAGCGACCTGGACCATCCCGAGTACTATCCGCTCATCCTGTACTCGGCGACCGGAGCGATGATCATGGTGGCGGCCGGCGACCTCGTGACGCTGCTGCTCGGCCTGGAGATCATGTCGCTGCCGGTGTACGTGCTCGCGGCGTGGCGGCAGGGGGCGCGGCAGTCGGAAGAAGCGGGGATGAAGTACTTCCTGCTCGGTGCGTTCGGCTCGGCGATCCTGATCTACGGCGCCGCGCTGACCTACGGCGCCACTGGAAGCTTCGTCTACGCCGACATCATCGCCGCTCTGCAGGCGTCGGGGTTCGCGGCGCCGTTGCTCGCCACCCTGGGTGGCGCGCTGGTGCTGTCGGGTCTGGCCTTCAAGGCTGCCATCGCACCCTTCCACCAGTGGGCGCCCGACGTCTACACCGGCGCCCCGACGTCGGTGACCACCTTCATGAGCGTCGTCGTGAAGACCGCGGCGTTCGCCGCGCTGATACGCATCGCGTCCACGATCTACCCCGGCATGGAGCCATGGTTGATGACCACCCTGGCCGTGCTGGTGGGCCTCACGCTGGTGGTCGGCAACCTGGCGGCGCTGCTCCAGACCGGCGTCAAGCGCATGCTCGCCTACTCCGCCGTGGCCCACGCCGGCTACCTGGGCCTGGCGGTGCTCGCCGGCGCCAGCGGGGTGCGCGCGGTGGCGTGGTATCTGGCCGCGTACACCTTCATGAACGTGGGGGCGTTCGCGGTGCTCATGCTCGTCAGCGACGCCAACGACCACGGCGACGAGCTCGAGCGCTTCGCCGGGCTGGGCCGCAGACGGCCCGGCCTCGCCTTCGCCATGACGCTGTTCATGTTGAGCCTCGGCGGCATCCCGCCGCTGGCGGGCTTTACCGGCAAGATCCTGGTGTTCCAGGCCGCCATCGCCAGCGGCTACACGGTGCTGGCGGTGATCGGCATCCTCACCAGCGTCGTGGCTCTGGTCTACTACTTCCGCGTCGTCACCTACATGTACTTCCGCGAGCCGGAGTCCGAGCTGCCCGCCTACCACAGCCCGGCGGCGCAGGTCGCCATCTGGGCGGCGGCGCTGGGCACGGTGCTGCTGGGGGTGTTCCCGGGCTGGTGGTACGGCCTGGTCAGCAGCGGGCAGCAGTTGCTGGCGCGCATCTGACGGCGCGGCCGAGCCGCGGCACGACCCACAGGTAGCGTTCACGCGCCCGCCCTCCGGGGCGGGCGCGAACGCGTGCGGGCTGCGCAGCTGGGGCGTTTCCCGCTTGCACGGCGCGCGCTTGCGCAGGCCGGCGCCGGTGCCGGGCGGGCGCCGGGCGTGCGGGTGGCGTACCGCGCGCTCGGCGACCTCGCGCCGGCGCGCGGCTTGCGGCGTGAGGTAAGAAGCCTGTCAGGTGGGGTCGGTTAGTCTAGCTGCGTGCGACGCCAGCCTGGACAACCTGCCCATTTGGCCCGCAGCGCGGGCAGCGAGGTGAGCGCGTGATGGACTTCGAACGCGAGCAGTTCGATAGGAAAAACCTCCCTGAGCGCCCCGTGCGGCCGGCCTACTCTGGAGCGAGCATGGAGTTGACGGGCCTCAAGATCCTCCTGGTCGACGACGAGGAAACCGTCCTGGTGATCCTCAAGGGCGTCCTGCAACGCGCCGGCTACACCCACGTCGTCACGTTGGACGACTCCAGGAAGGTGCTGGAGCGCTTCATGGAGGAGCGCCCCGACCTGCTGGTGCTCGACCACCACATGCCCCACAAGGACGGGCTGGAGGTCATCGAGGAGCTGCGCCCCTACCTGCCGGACTACTTCCCGATCCTGATGCTCACCGGCGACGAGCGCTCCGAGCTAAAAGAGACGGCGCTGTCGAGTGGCGCGAAGGACTTCCTGAACAAGCCGATCAATCCGGTCGAGGTGCGCTTGCGGATCCGCAACCTGCTGGAGGCGCGCCACTTCCACCAGCAGCTGACGAACAACAACCTGCGCTTGGAGGAGATGGTCAGCCAGCGCACACGGGAGCTCGAGGATGCACACGTGGAGATGCTGGTGCGCCTTGCCAAGGCCGCCGAGTATCGCGACGACGACACCGGCGAGCACACCTGGCGGGTGGCGCGCAGCTGCGCGCTCATGGCGCAGGAGATGGGTCTGGCGCCGGAACGGGTCGACCTGCTGCTGCGTGCGGCCCGACTCCACGACGTCGGCAAGATCGCCACGCCCGACGGCATCCTGCTCAAGCCGGGGCGGCTCACCGAGGCGGAGTTCGAGGTGGTCAAGGAGCACACCCGCGCCGGCGCCCAGCTGCTCTCCGGAGGTCGCTCGCCGCTGGTGAAGCTGGCCGAGGTCATCGCGCTGACGCACCACGAACGCTGGGACGGCAAAGGCTACCCGCAGGGCCTGGCCGGCGACGACATCCCCATCGAGTCGCGGCTGCTGGCCGTGGCCGACACCTTCGACGCCCTGACGCACGACCGCATCCACCGTAAGGCGGTGTCACCGGAGCAGGCCGTGGAGGAGATCACCGCCAACAGCGGCACGCAGTTCGATCCCAGGGCCGTCGACGCCTTCCTGGTGGTCTTCGGACGGGGCGAGTTCTTCACGGACGAGCAGTTCGAAGCGGTATGAGCCGTGCCGGCGCGGCGGTCGGCCGCGCCGGGTCCGACACGTGTCGCAAAGCGGCGCTAGAGTGGGCGGCATGAACGCCTACATGCAGCGGATCCTGGACACGCTCGGCTCCCACGATCCGATCGAGGTGCTGCAGGCAACGCCGCAACGGCTCGCCGACCTGCTCGAGGCGATGGCGCCGGCGGACCTGGAGCGCAGCTACGCGCCCGGCAAGTGGGACGCGCGGCACGTCTTCGCGCACCTCGCCGACGTCGAGTTGGCGATGGCCTTCAGGCTGCGCCTCGTCATCCACCAGCCGGGCGTCGAGCTGGCCGCGTTCGACCAGGACGTGTGGGCGACGCGCTACGAGCGCTCCGACCCGGCGCTGGCGGTGGAGGCGTTCCGCGGCCAGCGTGCGTGGACGCTGTCGCTGCTCACCACGTTGACGCTCGACGACTGGCTCGCTGAGGGCCTCCATCCCGAACGCGGCGTCGAGAGCGTCGACCTGATGGTGCGCTTCCTGGCCGGGCACGACATCAATCACGTGGCGCAGTTGGAGACCATCCTGGCGTCGTGAGCGGCCCGGCCAGCGCGGCACCGGAGGCGCCTGGATGCCACCACCCGAGGTGCGAGAAGCGCGGCGGGCGCGTGATAGGATTGCGCCGTCATGGGTATCGAACGCACTTTTGCCATGGTCAAGCCCGACGGCGTGCGCCGTGGGCTGGTCGGGGACGTCGTCGGCCGCCTCGAGTCGAAGGGCTTCCGTCTCGTCGCCATGAAGCTGATCCAGGTCACACGCGAGCTCGCCGAGCGGCACTACGGTGAGCACCGCGGCAAGCCTTTCTACGAGGGGCTCGTCGACTTCATCACCAGCGGGCCGTCGGTGGCGATGGTGGTCGAGGGCGAGAACGCCATCCTGGAGTGGCGCAAGATGATGGGCGCCACCAACCCGGCGGACGCGGCCCCCGGCACCGTACGCGGCGACTACGCTACGCTCATCGGCGAGAACGTCGTGCACGGCTCCGATGCGCCGGCCACGGCGCAGCGCGAGATCCAGATCTTCTTCGAGCACGGCGAGCTGCTGCCCTAGCGGCTCGGTTCCGGGGCGGCCGGGCGGGGCGCCGCGCCGCCCGACGCGATGACATCGCCCCTGAGGTGAGGGTATGCCCGGATTGTCCGAACGCGTCAAACGGCTCAAGGCGTCCTCCACCATCGCCTTCAATACCCGGGCGGAGGAGCTCAGGCGCGAGGGCGTCGATGTCATCGCCATGACGGCCGGCGAGCCCGACTTCCAACCACCCGAACACGTGATGGAAGCGGCGCGCGAGGCGATCGCGCGGGGCTTGACGAAGTACACGCCGTCTGAGGGGACGCTCGAGCTGCGGCGCGCGGTGTGCGAGAAGTTCTCGCGCGAGAACGGGTTGAGCTATGAGCCCGACCAGGTGATCGTCTCCGCCGGCGGCAAGCAGGTGCTCTACAACGCCTTCCAGGCTGTGCTCGAGCCCGGCGACGAGGTGGTGCTCATGGCGCCGACCTGGGTGAGCTACCCGCCGCAGGTGGAGCTGGCGGGAGGGGTGGCGGTCGCTGTGCGCACGCGCCCCGAGGACGGCTTCCTGCCCGACGTCGAGGCGGTTCGCGAGGCGATCGGTGAGCGCACCAAGGTGCTCCTGCTCAACTCGCCCTCCAACCCCACGGGGGCGGTGTACCCTCCGCAGCTGGTGCGGGCGCTGGTCGAGCTCGCCGTCGAGCACGACCTGTGGGTGTTCAGCGACGACCTCTACGAGCACCTGATCTACGAGGGCACCTTCACGCCCTCGGCGCGCTTCGCGCCGGACCGCACGCTGGTGGTGCACGGTGCCAGCAAGGGCTACGCGCTCACCGGCTGGCGCATCGGCTACGGCGCCGGCCCGGGGGAGCTGGTCAAGGCCATGAACCGGCTGCAGAGCCAGGTCACCAGCGGTGCCAACTCGCTGGCCCAGCACGCCACCGTGGCGGCCCTCAACGAGGTGGAGAAGACCCGCGCTTTCATGACCATGACCCGTGAGGCCTATCGCCAGCGTCGCGACGTGCTGGTCGATGGCCTGAACCGCCTGGGCCTCAGCACGCCCAAGCCGCAGGGGGCGTTCTACGTCATGGCGGATGTCACCCCCATCGACCCCGACGAGGGCAAGGCGGCGCTGCGGCTGCTCGAGGCCGCGCGCGTGGCTGCCGTGCCCGGCACCGACTTCCTGGCGCCTGGGCAGGCGCGCTTCAGCTACGCCACCAGCCTGGACAACGTGCGTGAGGCGCTGGCTCGCATCGAGGCGTTCCTGGGCTGAGCGGCGCCCGCTCCTTGCGTGGGTGCCTCAGGCGGGGCCGGCGTCCAGCCGACGGAACTCCAGGGGTGCCTCGCCGTACACCTGACGGGCGAGGGACCGCACCGCGGAGCGCAGCCCTTCCTCCAAGACGGGATGGTAGACCGGCATGGCGAGCAGGTCCGCCAGGGACAGCTCGCGGTCGATCGCCAGGGCCAACAGGTGGGCCAGGTGCTCGCCATCCGGGGCCATCATCTCCGCGCCCAGCACGCGGCCGTCGCCGCGGCGCGCGTAGAGGTGGAGGCGGCCGGCGTTGCGGCGCATGCCGATGGCCCTCGACTGCCGCGAGAAGTCGACCTTGCCGGTGACGACGTCCTCGCCCTGCAGCTCGGCGAAGGTCCGCCCCACCAGGGCGATCTCGGGATCCGTGAAGGCGATGGTCAGCGGCACCCGCCGGCGGAAGCGGGCGATGCCGTGCAGCGCATTCCAGGCCGCGATGAACCCCTCGTCGGACGCCTCGTGCATGACCACCCGGTCGCCGCTCGCGTCGCCGGCGAGGAACACGGGCAGGTCAGCGAGCTGGGTGGTGTGCGGGTTGCAGTGGGGGAGGCCCCGCTCGCCCAGCTCGACCCCGAGCGTCTCCAGGCCGAGGTCGTCGACGTTCGGTCGGCGTCCCAGCGAGGCCAGCACCGCGTCGACCTGCACGGCGTCGCCGCCGGCCGTGACGCGCAACCCCCCGCCCTGTGGCTGCAGCTCCACGCCGTGGCCGAGATGGACGGGGAGCTCCGCGGCCACCTGCGCCGTGGCGTAGGCACTCACCTCGGGGTCGGTCAGAGCCGCTACGCTGTCTCGCAGCTCGAAGCCGGTCACGTCGAGGCCCAGGCGCGCCAGCGCCTGGCCCAGCTCCAGCCCGACCGCCCCCAGGCCCAGCACCGCCAGCCTCCGCGGCAGGTCGGGTTGCTCGAACAGGGTGTCGGTGGTGAGGATGCGGTCGCCGAACGCACGCCAGGCGGCCGGCACCGAGGGGCGCGAGCCGGTGGCGATGATGGTGGCGCGCGCCCGGATACGCTCCTCGCCGCCGTCGGCGCGGGTCACGCTGAGCTCGTCGGGCGCCAGGAAGCGGGCGCGGCCGGGCAGGTTGCGCTCGCCGACCTGGTTGGTGGCCTTGAGGTTGTGCGCCGTGAGCCGGTCGCGGTAGGCCCGCACCCACGCCAGCGCCTGCGGCAGGTCGACGCTCAGGCCGTCGCCCCCGCGGATGCCTACGGCCGCGAAGCTGCCGCGCCGGTGGAAGTCGTTGGCGATGTGGATGAGCGCCTTCGACGGCATGCAGCCCACCCGCGAGCAGGTGGTGCCGTAGGGGCCGTCGTTGACGATGACGAAGTCGTCGGTGGCCTTGCGCACGATGCCCAGGGCGGTGAGGCCCGCGGTGCCTGCCCCGATGATCGCGACGTCGACGTTGCGCATGCCATACCTCCGCGAACCGCTCCGCTGCCAGTCTCGCACACGCGCGCCGGCCCGGCCGTCACGTCCGGGGCATGGCGCCGCATCGTCCTGGCTTGCGCCGGCGCCGCGGGAGCGGCCGCGACCGGGACGACCTCGCGGGCCGCGCGGCGGGCCGTGTCAGACGCGTAGTCCGCGGTGTCCGTGCAGACGCGGGCGAGGCGGGGCGCGGGCGTCGCTCACGGTAGACTCGGCGCCAGGAGGCGGCATGCCGACACCCGACGTTCACTTCAGGACGATCATCGAGCCGTTCCGCATCAAGGCGGTCGAGCCCATCCGCTTCACCACCCGCGCCGAGCGCGAGGCGGCCCTCGAGCAGGCGGGCCTGAACCTCTTCAAGTTGCACGCCGACGACGTGCTCATCGACCTGCTCACCGACTCGGGCACCGGTGCCATGTCGAGCGAGCAGTGGGCGGGCATGATGCGCGGCGACGAGAGCTACGCCGGCGGCCGCTCGTTCTATCGCTTCGAGGCGGCCGTGCGCGAGATCACCGGCTTCCGGCACATCCTGCCCACGCACCAGGGGCGCGCCGCCGAACGCATCCTGGCCGGCGTCGCGCTCAAGCCCGGCGATATCGTGCCCAACAACACCCACTTCGACACCACCCGCGCCAATGTCGAGAGCGCCGGTGCGACCGCGCTCGACCTGCCCATCGCCGAGGGGCTGGAGCCCGAGAACCGTCACCCCTTCAAGGGCAACATCGACGTGGCGAGGCTCGAGCAGGTGCTGACCGACAACCCCGGCAAGGTGCCGGTCGCCATGGTGACGGTCACCAACAACTCCGGCGGGGGTCAGCCGGTGAGCATGGCGAACCTTCGCGAGGCCAGCCGGGTGTGCCACGCGCACGGCGTGCCGCTGTTCCTCGACTGCTGTCGCTTCGCCGAGAACGCTTACTTCATCAAGCTGCGTGAGGACGGCTACCGGGACAAGACGCCCTTGGAGATCGCCCAGGCGATGTTCGCGTGTGCCGACGGCGCCACCATGAGCGCCAAGAAAGATGGCATGGCCAACATCGGCGGCTTCTTGGCCATGAACGACGACGCCATGGCCGAGTCCGCGCGCAACCTGCTCATCCTCAGCGAGGGCTTCCCGACCTACGGGGGGCTGGCAGGCTACGACCTGGAGGCCCTGGCGGTCGGCTTCCACGAGGCGCTGCAGGAGTCCTACCTGCGCTACCGTCTGCGCAGCATCGCCTACCTCGGCGAGCGGCTCACCGGCATGGGCGTACCCATCGTGCAGCCGCCCGGCGGCCACGCCGTCTACATCGACGCCAAGGCCATGCTGCCGCACGTGCCGCAGAGCGAGTTCCCGGCCTGGGCGCTGTCGCTGGTGCTGTACCTGGAGGGCGGCGTGCGCTCGGTGGAGATCGGATCGGTGATGTTCGGCAGGCAGCCCGACGGCAGCGAGAAGCCCGCGCCCATGGAGCTGGTCAGGCTGGCGTTCCCGCGGCGCGTGTACACGCAGAGCCATGTCGACTACCTCGCCGAGGTGCTGGAGCACGTCAACGGTTTGAAGCAGCGCATTCGCGGCGTGCGTCTGGCGGAAGCGCCCGCCGTGCTGCGGCACTTCAGCGCGCGGCTCGAGCCGGCGCACGGCAGCCTGCTGGCGTGACCCCGGCCGCGGGGCCGCGGCGCGGGCCGAGCGTCGCGCCGGCCCGCCCCGGCGGACGTCACAGCGGCGTGGCGACGCCAGGAACGGGCGCGCCGCCTGCTCGGGTCGAATCCGGCTTCAGTACAGGTAAGGCAACAATCGCGCGGTTCGCCTGGCCCAGTCTCGGTAGGCGTCGCCGTAGCGCTGTTCCAGATACGCCGAGAGCTGAGGGATGTTGACGAACACGAAGCCGGCGATCTCCGCGATCACGATGGCGATCGCCCATGGGGAGCGCGCCAGCAGCGCCCAGCCGATGCCCCACAGGATGTCGCCCAGGTAGTTGGGATGCCGCACGACGGCGAACGGGCCCTGCGTGTAGAGCTTGCCGCGATTCTCCGGCCGCGCCTTGAAGCGCTTCCGCGCCCACTCGGAGAGGCTGTTGAGGGCGCCGCCTCCCAGGAACAGGATGACCGCCAGGGTGTCCCAGCCGTCGAGAGGCCGGCCGCTGCCCGCCCCCAGCAGGCCGAAGCCGAGCTGGTAGATCGCGATACCGGCGGTCACCACGCTCATCTCCGACCAGCGGAAGCGGCGCTCGAGCAGCACCAGCGCCGTGGTGCTCATGCGCACGAGCAGGATGATCGCGAAGGCCAGCAAGACCGCGCGGCGGGCCGGGTCGCCGGGCGCCCAGCTCACCCCGAGCCACCCGCCCACGGTGGTCGTCCCAGATCCCACCAGGAACCAGCCGACCAGCGCCACGGTGAGCAGGTGCGCGCTCACCATGGCTCGCCTCGGCCAGCGCGACACCTCGGCATGTCCGTACATCTTCCGCCCCCTCCGCCGCCGGCGGCGCGCCGCAGCGGGCGACGGGCCGTCGCCCCCAGTGTAGGTCGCCAGCCGGCGCCGGCGCGGAGGCCGCCACGGCGGCCGGGCGGCTCACGGTCGCATGGGGCGGAACGCGTCGCGCGAGCCCGCGACGCGTTCCATCACGCCCGGGGAGACGTCGCGCTGCGCGGCCAGCAGCAGGTCGTCGGCGAACCCGGCAGCGAACAGCGTGCGTCCGTGACGCGAGGCGGCGAGGAGCCCGGGGATGTGGCCGCCGGCGGTGGCGCGGGCGGTCAGGGCCGTGTCATCGAACTCGACCTCCGGCGCCATGGCCGCGAGCATGGCGACGATATGCCCCGCGCCCGCGACGTCGTCCAGCGACAGCCGGCCCGCGGTGCCCGCACACACGACGCGGATGTGGCCGCGGGTGAGATCGAGCGCGCGACGCGCGACCGCCTCGCCGTTGCGCAGGCAGCCCAGCAGCAGGTGCTCGGCGGCGGCGCAGGCCTCGACGGCCGCCGAGCCGTTGCTCGTGCACATCACGGCGGCACGACCGCGCACCTGCGCCGCGCTGAACTCGGCCGGCGAGTTGCCGCCGTCGAAGCCCGGCAGCGGGCGGGTACCGCGCTCGCCCAGCAGCAGCGCGCCGTCGGCCCGCGCGCGCGCGTGGGCCCGCTCGACATCGGCAACCACGGCCAGATGCACGAGGCCCAGGTCGGCCAGGACGGTGGCCGTCGTGGTCATGCGCAACACGTCGACCACCACGACCGTGGCGCCCGCCACGGCGTCGGCGTCGGGGAGCAGGTCGACGCTCACGCGCACGGCGTCGACCCCTCGAGCGGCCCGTGGGCGTTGGCGCCGGCTCGGCCGGCGCTCGTGCGACAGCCTCCGTCGCCCACACGGGCGGCGCGCAGCATCGGAACGGCGCTGGCCGGGCGCGAGACGACCATGGCGCATCCAGTCTGGCACGTTCGGGGTCGGCGGGATGAGGGCAAGCAGATGCGGGCCGATGATGCCCGGCGGTGTCGACCCGGACGGGCCGGCACCCACGCCCGCACCCGAACCTGCGGTCGCGACGTCACGACCAGGCGCCCACACCCAATACACTGGAGGAATGAACGCCATCGTCATCGCCTGCCCCGCATGCGGGGCGAAGAACCGCGTGAGGAACGCACCCGCGGGCACGCTGCCGAGCTGCGGCCGGTGTGGCGCCGGCCTGCCGTGGCTGACGGCAGGCAGCGACGCGACCTTCGACGCCGACGTGACGTCGCCCGCGTTGGTGCTCGTCGACATGTGGGCGCCGTGGTGCGGGCCGTGCCGAATGGTGGCGCCGGTGTTGGAGGCCTTGGCGCGCGAGCTCGCCGGGCGCCTGAAGGTGGTCAAGCTGAACGTCGACGACAACCCCATGACGGCCAACCGCTTCGGTGTGCGGAGCATTCCAACCTTGCTCATCGTCAAGGACGGCCGGGTGGTCGACCAGGTGGTGGGGGCGATGCCCAAGGGCGCGCTCAAGGCGCGGCTCGAACCGCACCTCGCGCCGGAGCGGGCGGCGTAGACGGTTGCCGCCCCGTAAGGCGACGCTGGCGCGGCGGCGGCCCGCTCGAGGGCCGGCGGCAAGAGATGAGCGTGAGGAGGCTCCGACCGTGAACGACTCGGTCCTGGACGAACTCAGGTGCGACATGTTGGTGGAGGGGGCGTGCGTGTCCACGCCCTTCGGGGATCGGCGCATCACCTACGCCGACCACATCGCCTCGGGGCTGCCGCTGGCGTCGGTGGAGGACCGTTTGCGGGAGGCGGTGCTGCCGCTGTACGCCAACACCCATACCGAGGACAGCGCCACCGGGGCTCACACGACGCGGTTGGTGCACGAGGCGAGCGAGTACATCAAGCGTCAGCTCGGCGCCGATGCGCGCTTCCGCCTGATCTTCACCGGTAGCGGCACCACCGGAGCCATCAAGCGCATGCAGGAGATCCTGGGCCTCGCCGTGCCCTCGAGCCTGCGTGAGCGCGTGCTGGCGGTGCTCGCGCCCGAGGAGCGGCCGGTGGTGTTCGTGGGCCCGTACGAGCACCATTCCAACGAGCTGAGCTGGCGCGAGTCGCTGGCCGAGGTGGTGCGCATCCCGCTCGACGACCGCGGCGCCATCGACCTGGGTGCGCTCGAGCGGGCCCTCGAGGACCCTCGCTATGCCGGCAGGCCCAAGATCGGCTCGTTCTCCGCCGCCAGCAACGTCACCGGCATCCTGACGGACGTGCCGGCCGTGGCGCGGCTGTTGCACGCGCAGCGGGCGGCCGCGTTCTTCGACTTCGCGGCCTCTGCCCCGTACGTGACGATCGACATGAGGCCGGGCCGAGAGGACGGCATCGACGCGCTGTTCCTCAGCCCCCACAAGTTCGTCGGCGGCCCCGGCTCGCCCGGGTTGCTGCTGTTCGACCAGGGGCTCTACGACCAGCCCAGCCCCACCACCGCCGGCGGCGGCACCGTGAGCTTCGTCACGGCCAGCGAGCAGTGGTACCTCGACGACATCGAGGCGCGCGAGGACGCCGGCACGCCCGCCATCCTGCAGAAGCTGCGCGCGGCGATGGCCTTCGAGGTCAAGGAGCGCGTCGGTGCCGAGCGCATCCGTGCGCGCGAGGAGGCGTTGATCGGGCGCGCGCTGGCGCGCCTGTCACGCCACCCCAACCTGCGCCTGCTGGGCAACCTGGAGGCGCCGCGGCTGGCGGTGGTGTCGTTCGAGGTGCTGGCGGGCGGCCGCACGCTCCACCCGCGCTTCGTGATCCGGCTGCTCAACGACCTCTTCGGCATCCAGGGGCGCGCCGGCTGCTCCTGCGCCGGACCCTACGGTCACACCCTGCTGGGCATCGAGCCGACGCTCTCCCGCGAGGTGCACGAGGCGATCGAGGCGGGGTTCGAGGCCGTCAGGCCGGGCTGGAGCCGGCTCAGCTTCCACTACGCCATCGACGACGAGACGTTCGCGTTCCTGCTGGATGCCGTGGAGTTCGTGGCCGAGCACGGCGCGCGCTTCGTGCCGCTCTACCGTCTCGACTGGCGCAGCGGGGCCTGGGCGCACCGGAAGGGCGATCCC
>Ga0307441_1000197_pt1 | contig 23452 bp, 34 predicted proteins | sample SalMarWE160420MG_FD_202149 | JGI IMG/M metagenome (GOLD analysis project Ga0307441, IMG submission 202149) | Salt marsh sediment microbial communities from the Plum Island Ecosystem LTER, Massachusetts, United States - WE1604-20 | ecosystem: Environmental > Aquatic > Marine > Intertidal zone >... | reverse complement strand
TGCTTCTCGCGCAAGACCTCGAGGGCCGCCTTGCTCGCGTCGTCCAGTGGCAACGGCTCGCCCATTTCTTGCTCATGCTCGAGGTGGGCGCGCACGACTTGCATCACCTGCGCATCGACCTGTGACAGCGACTGCAAGTCGGCGCGGCGGGATAGGTGCCGGTCCACCACCTCGGCGGCGCGGTCGGCGCAGTAGGCTACGGCCACCGCGCTCACCACCACAATCGCCACGACCGCGATAGCCGGTAGCGCTCCCGTGTCGCTCTGGCCCTCGGTGGTGAGAGCTCCTGCGCTGCGGGTCTCGAGCTCGAGCACTTGCGCGGTCTGGTAGAGCACCGAGCTCGCCCACGCGCGCTCCGGGACCGCATCGGCGCGCGGGGTGGGGTCCAGAATGAGCGGCACGGCGCTCGCGGTGGGCTCAATGATGCTGCCCGCGAGCTCGGCCATGATAGCGGCGCGCTCGACCACGAGGCCCCGGAATGCGCGCAACCTCCCGCGGGCGCTCCCGCTTTGCCAGTCCCCATTGAGCGCGCGCTCATACCCCTCAGCGATGGCCGCATTGATGCCCGCGGCATCGACGTGCACCCACTGGCCAGCGGGGGCCTGGGGGAGACGCGAGATTCGGGGGGCGGGTTCGGGCACGGGATGACTCAGAAGAGGGCGAGCTTGACCAGCAAGGCGGCCAGACCAATGGCGGGCAGAAGGTCCTCGCTGCCTCCGCCGGTGGGCGCTTGCGTCGCGGGCGGGGGCATGGCCGGCGTGGCTCCTCCGCCGGGAGTGGCTCCTCCGCCGGGAGTGGCTCCTCCGCCGGGAGTGGCTCCTCCGCCGGGAGTGGCTCCTCCGCCGGGAGTGGCTCCTCCGCCGGGGAAGGTCCAATCGCCGGGGATAGGCAGGTCTCCGGGGATAGGCAGGTCTCCGGGGATAGGCTGGTCTCCGGGAGCCGGGAGCCCACCGCTCGGGGGAGCCGGCAGGGTGCCAGCTCGGGACTCGGCCCAAAGTTGCAGCGCGTCGGCGTGCGCCTGGGTGATGCTTCCCGAGGTCGGGAGGTTGGTCCCCTCGTGCGCGTTGCTCCAAACGCTGAAGCTCGCGAGCGTGAAGCTATCGCGGTCGCTCCAGGTTGGGGAGAGGTCCTCGGGGCGGGAGCCGTAGTCAGTCGGCCCGGCTTCGTTCCGCCCGTCCGTCACGAACCACGCAGCGAGCGTCGCTTTCGCCTGCAGGATGGCCGCGGCGCTTACCGCCGCCGGCGGAGCCGTCACCCAACTCGGGGGCAGCTGTAGAACGTCGCCGGGGAAAATCGGAAACCCACTGTTGCTCGGGTCGCGCCGACTCGTGACCTGGGGATTGACCGCTTTGAGCTCGCGCCAACGGTTGCCGTCATTGACCAGCTTCTGGGCAATCTTCACCCCGTAGTCGTTCGGTTCCACGGTGTAGGTTTGGCCGTCGGCGGCCAGGCCGCGCGTATCGAACCGCGAGAGAATGTAGGGGCTCGCGGCGCGCGCGTGTCGGGCCACCAGAGCCGCGGCGGGTCGGGTGAGACTCTTCCAAGGTAGAGCCGGCCCGGTGCGCGCCAGTGCCTTCTGAATGCTCGCATGCGGTAGGCCGAGCGCGCGCGCGGCCCGCTTGCTGCTCATGACGGTCAGCTCCGGCCGGCGCCGGAGCGCGCGCTCCGCGCGCAATACCGACGGATGGGCAGCCGTCAGGGAGGAGGGCCGGCGCTTGCCGATTCCCAAGGGGTTGGCGTCAGCGAGGCGGAGGGAACGTCCGAACATTTGATTGGCCTTTCCGATTTCGGCGCGGGCGCGCCGCTCGAGCTCGGCGCGCGCCAGTTGGCTGCCGCTCGCGACTAGGGCGCGGTCCACGCGCTGGCCGCGGGAGATTCCGAGGGCGGTATGTAGGGCCGCCTTGCCGAGCGCGCCGCCGGGCAAGTGCTGACGCGCAGTGCGGAGCGCGGCCGACTTGGCGGCTCGGTCGATGCGCTCACCGCGGGCGGCGCCGAGGGCGGTTTGTAGTGCCGCTTGGCCGAGCGCGCCGCCGGGCATGTTCTCGCGGGCCGCACGCAGGCCCGCGGATTTCGCGGCCCGGTCGAGCCGTTTGCCGCGAGCGGCCCCCTCGAGCGTGTCGAAGGCTACCCGGCCGAGCGCGCCGCCAGGCATCCGCTCGCGTACCGCTCCCAGGGCAGCTTTTTGGATGTTCTGACCGCGGGCGAGATTGACCGCGGTTTGGGCGGCCATTTGCGCGGCCGCTCCGCCGGGCAGCGCTCCCAGCGCCGCCTCCTGGGCAATCTGCTGCCAGGATTTGCCCTCATTCATGGCGGCGGCGGCGGAGGCGCCCGCGGCAATGCCCGAGCCGATGCCCGGCACGAAGCTCGCCCCGGTGGCCACCACCCGGAGCGCCGAGGAGCCGTAGGCTTTGCGAGCGCGGTTCACGCCGGCGCGGACCCGCGGGTCGCTCAGTGCGTTCGGGTCGGTAGCGGCGCGGAAGAATGCGTTCTTCTGGAAACGTTTGGGGGCGAGACGCTCGGGAGCCGCGACGGCGAAGTAGCGCGACTTTCGCAGGGACTTCGGCGCGAGGCGGCGCGGGTCGACGCTGGCGCGGAAAGCTTTGCTGCGGGTGACTTGGCGCGTGCTCTTTTTGACGGCACGGCTCGCGGTGCGAGTGGCGCGGCTCGCCGAGTGCGTCACCCCGCGCGAAGCCTTGCGCAGCTTACGCTTGGCTTTCTTCCACTTCTTTTTGAGGCCAAATAGCCCGGTATCCCCGGGAGCTATCGACACCGCGCCTATGTGGCCGCCTCCGCCTGTCACCAGCATTGCACCCGTTCAGGGTGACACGCGCGCTCGGGCCCGCGGCGGCACTACTTGACGGGAGCGGACGCTTGTGCACTCGCTCAGGGAATGCGGGATTGGTGCTGCATCGGATGCGGGCGGGTGATGCAGGCCACACACTGCCCCCCGGAGTGCTCCTGCGGAATGGTCGACGGGTGGACACTGGGCGAGGAGCGGGAGAGAGAGAGAGCGGCCAAGCCTGAACGGCTCGACCGAGCGGCGCGCTCGCGCATTGTGCGGGTGAGCTCAGGCAGCCCGGAGCTCGACCGGGTGCTCGGGGGCGGGTGGGCGCGCGGGAGCTCGGCTCTGGTGTTCGGCGGAGCGGGAGCGGGGAAGAGTCGGCTTGCGTACCGGTGGGCCGCGCGGGTCGCTCCGGTGCTACTGGTGGCAACCGAAATGCCTCGGACGCTCACCGCTCACACGCTCCGGAGCCTAGGACTTCGCCCGGCGGATTTCTTCTACCTCGAGCGCGAGCAAGACTTCCCGCGCGCGGCGCGGGAGCTCGGCGCGCGGGGCGTGGTCATTGATTCCTTGACGGAGGCCGACACGCGTCCCGGCCTCTTGCTCCGAAGGTTGGCGCGGTGGGCGGCGAGCTCGGGCGGCATCGGTTGGGCGATTGCTCACGAAAACTCGGCGGGCCGAGCCTTCGGGGGAGTGAAGCAGGAGCACGGCCCGGATTATGTCGTGCGCGTGCGGGCGCTCGGGGAGGCGGAGGCTAAGCTGCACCTTGGGAAATCTCGCTACTCGGCTCGGGGAGAGTGCGCGATTCGGCTCGACTGTGAATCGAGCTCAGCCGCATTGCCAACCGACAAGCGCGCAAAAGCTCGCCCGGGCTCGCGTCGCTCGCCTCGGCGAGCTGGTGAATCGCGTCCACCAGACCCGCCCACGCGGCGGCGGTGAGCGGGGCGCGGCCGCGAAAGGTAGCAAGCTCAGTGAAACCGCGCTCGGTGAGGCGGAGGCTCCGGACGCGTCCCGGCGGGCGCTCGACTAGCGCGCGAGCGGTGAGCGCGTCCAAGTGCCCGCACAGGCAATTGGTGCTGACCTGCTGGTGGGTGCAGAGCTCGCGAATGGTTGGAGGGTGGCCGGCGCGCTCGGTCAGCGTGTCGACGCTGGCCAACACCTCGAGCTGACGCGCCGTGGGAGGCTTGCGCAAGGTGCTCATTGGACGAACCTTCCCGCCGGCGGCACCCCGCCCGGCGGCGGGCGCCGGATAGCGGGAGCCTTGACCGTCACGTTCAGGCGAAAACCGAGCAGGGGCAGGAGTGCGTTGAACTCTGCCAGAGGCAGAGCGAGCAAAACCTCAGCCTCGGCATCAATGCCCCCGCCGCAATGCTCGAAAGGCAGGTGAGTGGCGATGAACTCGCAAAGGGCGGCCCTCTGCTCGCAAAGGCGCGCCGCCAGCTCCGCACCGTCCGGCGCGCCTCGCAGCTCGGGATGCTGGGCGAGCTCCTCGCGTTGCGCATCGGCCGAGCGCAAGTAGTGCGCCTGCGCAGTGAAGCGGTCACCGAGCTCGGTGGAGGTAACGAAGAGACGGAAACCATCCAGCAGGTTTGAAGGGGGAAGCATAGGGGGCTCGAGTGGTCGGGGGGGGGAGTGTGGCCGGTTTTAGTGGAGCTCCGCGCGTTGAGGGGCGCCGGCCACCCCGCCCCCCTTTTCGTTTCGGTTTGGGTAGTCAGCGACCGCGCCGCTTCGTGGCCTTCTTCTTCGTGGCCTTCTTCTTGGTGGTCTTCTTCTTCGCGGTCTTCTTCTTCGCCGCACGCTTGCGCGGCGCCGGCGTAGGCTCCTCCTCCGGCGCCGGCGGTTCTTTCACGAACCGGAGCCCCGGAGGTTGACCGCCGATGCGCCCGCGGCGCTTTCTCGTTTCGTTCACTTGGGTTCCGCACTTCCGGCCGGCTCGGGTGAAGCGCTCGCGGCCGGGCCGGCTTCGGGCGGCGGCGCGGAGGGTTCGGGGGCGGGAGCGGGGAGGTCCGCGGAGCTCGAGGGCGCGGGCGTGAAGGCCCCCCCCTCGTCCAGAGCCGCGAACACCGCGGCAGTGAGGTCGGCGGCTCGAGCACAAACCTCCCGGTCCTCTCCTGGCACCGCGAGACAGACCAGCCCGCCCGAGCGCACCAGCGGGCGCGCCACGTCCAGTTGGGCCGGAGTGCAGCTCTGGCTGGCGGCGGCGGCGCCGATGCTCGCGCAAATGACAGCAAGCGCGGCCGTGGTGAGAATGTTTTTACGGGTCATGGTCGGAACCTTTCGGCAATCCACTCGGCCCATCGTTGGTAGCCGAGCGGGGTAGGGTGGATACGGTCGGGGGAGAGCTCGAGCGCGGGAGGCTCGAGGGCGAACGCGTGCCCGGCAATGGTGGGGTCCACGCCGGCGAGTGTTCGGCGGACCCAACCCTGACAACCCGGCAAGGCGGGCATTTCTGGCGGCACGAGCCAGACCAGCCGCAAGTCCCGGTCCTGCCCCGCCTCCCAATGCAACGCGGTCACGTTTGCGGCGAAGCTCTCCCGAGCGGTCGAGCCTCGACCGGCGGCGAAATCGTTCACCCCGAAGGAGACGAGCACCGCATCCCAGCGCCCCGGCGGGATGAACTCGCGCGGGTGGGCGCGGCGGTAGCCTTCCAAGCTCTCCCCCTCGCGCGCCAAGGTGGTGAGCTCGGCGCGCGGCAGGAGCTCGGCGCGGAGGGTTCGGGAGAGCCCGACCGCGAGCGAGTCGCCGAGGAGCAAAACGCGTAACGGTCCCGAGCGAGGGCGGGAACTCCCGGCGGCGAGTGCCCCGAGCACGAGCACCAGAAGCGCGACCGCAAACACGGTGCCGCTGCTCATGGGGCGAACCATTGCCAGAGTGTCCACCCGAGCCAGATGAGGGCGCCCGTTACCGGAGTGGCCACCACACCCGCCACGGTTGCGGCCACGGTCGCGGCCATGTCCAAGCGGCGGACGCGTTCGGCGGCGCGCGCTCGTTTTTCCCAGTAGCGCCCGGCGCGCATGGTGCGCGCCAGCGCCCCGTCCGGTTGCATGGGGCGAATATCCTCGAGCCCGGTCATGGTGCGTTTTACGTGAGGAGCCATTGGCCGTTGGTTTCCTTGGGAACAGTGTCGCCGGGAGTGTGTCCGAGGTCCTCCGGCGCGACGTGGGTGGGGAGCTCATCGCCGATGCGGGCGCGAGCGAGCGTAGTTTCCACGGTCAGCCATTGGCCCTCGAGCTTCACGGCCGCGAACACATGGGCAAGCTCCTCGCCCACCCACCGGTCGCGCATCTCGGCGGCGAGCCCGGCGGCCAGGCAGAGCGCGCAAAAGGTCCGAGCTTTCGCGTCGCAGTCGTCCACCCCGCGCGCAATGGCCACCACCGGGGGGCCGAGCTCCTCGCCACCCATGCGGGCCGTGTCGGTCTGATAGCGTATCCAGTCGCGGGCGACCGTGTGGGCGAGGAAAGCAAAGCGGCGGTCATCCCCCGCCGCGGCGCGCAAGAGATAGGCAATCCGCCTGACCTCCTGGTCGTGCATGTCGCGGAAGGGGGCGCGTTTCAGCCACTCCCATTTCTCGCGGTCGTTTTGGAATTGCACTCTCGGCCCCCTTTCGTCTGGGGAAGGTCGGGCTAGTTCGGGTCGGGCTGAGCTTCCGGCGCAGGCGCGGCGGCGGGCGCCGCTGGCACGCCCGGCGGGGGCATGCCGGCCACTCCCGAGCCGGGCACCGGCGGCCCTTGGTTGTTCATAAACTGCATAAAACCGGCAATGGTTTGCATGATGGTGCCGGTGTCCAGGTCGTCTCCGCCCTGCGCCTCCTTCATGCCGGCCATTAGCTCCTGCGCGGTCTCGAGGCCCTTGAAGAAGGCCTCGGAGGTCCCACCGCCCGCGCCCTGTGTCATGACCTTGGAGAACATCTCGGGCATGGTCCCGTAAATCTGGGCCATCGCCTGCAGGTGTTCCTTGCCTGCCGCCGAACCGCGGTCGAGTAGGGTCATCATCAGCATTTGATGTTGTTGCTGTTGCGCCTGCTGCATGCTCGCCTGGTTCTTCAGATACTCGAGAATCAACGGGCCTAGGATGCTCGCGGCGGTGAGCCAGCCGGGCGCGCCGGGAGCCAGCGCTCCCGGCCGCGCCGAGGCGGCGGCGGGAGGTTCGGGGCTCGAGCTTTCGTCACCATCGACCACGCCCGGCCACGGTTTGCTCGGCCCGGCAACGCGCTCGGTCTGCCGGCGCGTGACTCGGCGGTTATCGTCGCGAGCAATGAACTCGTAGAGGCCACCACCCCACTGCGCGTAGACTTGCGCGAGCGCGTAGAGCTCATCTGGTGCGAACGGTATCGGATAGGCGTCAAACTTGCCGTTGGGCTGCATCTTGCGCACATAGATGGCACTCACCGCCGGTGGCTTGGCGTTCGGGCCATCTTCATCGCGTGGGGGAAATAGCTCGTGCCAGCTCTCAGGCTCAGTCATGGGGTGGACTCCGTTTCCAGGTCGCCAGTGATTTGGAATTCGCTGTCGAACGTTTCGTCCGCCTCGCTCGCGGCGCGGAGGTTGGTTGCGAGGGCCGCGCCCGCGCGCGCCGAGGTGCGCAGGGTCGCGCGCGGCCCTGGTCCGTGCGCCGTGGCGAGGGCGAGCAATACGTCCCGACCGTCGCGCTCGATTCCGACTTTGAGTGTGCGTGGCATCAGGCCAAGAGATAGGCACCGACGGCCAGACCAAGACCGGCGAGCGCATCCGGGGAGGGTTGCGATATTGGGAGAGCGCGGCGGGTGAGGTAGGGGGTGACGAGAGCGCGCATCAGAACGCGCGCGAGGCGGCTGCCGTGGTGGCCGTGCTCGAGCCGGGTACCGTATTTGAGCCAGAGCAGGCCCCCGCGCGCCCTGGTTTCGGTGGGCGCGGGCAAGATTCCGCGCGAGTCGGTCACAGGGAGACCCGCGGGGGCCGGGACCGACTCGAGCGGCTCGAGCGGCTCGAGTAGCGCTCCCACGGCCGCCTGACAGCTCGGATAGCCGGCGCCCTCGAACTCGCTCGAGCTCAACACCGCGAGCATCCTGCCCGCCGCCGCGGCTCGCGTCGCGGCGCCGTAGCCGGGTTTGGGGGTGAGACTCGCTCCGGTGTAGTAGCTATCGCACGCGAGAAGCGCAGTCACCCGCTCTCGAGAGTCGGTGTCCTGTAGCAATCGTTCCACGAGTCCCCAGCCGGCGGAGAATGACGCGAGGGTCACGGTTTCCGGCTCGGCGAGGTCGATGCCCTTTCGTTCGCACAGGCCGGCGAGCGTCCCATACCGCCGACCGAGGGCGGCGAAGTGCCCCGAACCGATGCCCCCCACCCCTTCGTTGATGGTCAGGCGCCGGGAATCCGGCGGGAGACAGTCCTCGGGTAGGTGACTGTCGCTGATGGGGCCGGTCCAAATTACTAGGTGTTTCACGTGACACCTTCACGGGGCGGTTATGGGGAGAAAGGCAGGCCGACGGCCAGGGAATGAGCTTGCACAAACCTTGAGGAGAGCTTGCGAAACACTTGGCCGGGGCCTGCCCAGTCAGGGTGACACGCGCCCGGGCCCCTGTGCGGGCCATTTGCTCAGGGGTAGCGGACGGCAAAGCGCCCCGCGTGGTCCCTGAAGTTTCCTTCACGCAACGCGGGGCGCGATTATGTCGGGGGGTGCTAGTTAGGGCAGGGTGGGAGCTCGGGCGGGTGTTCGGAGGGGGGCCCGAGCCTCCGCTCGACCTTGCGCAACGCCTGCGCCCAAGCGCCGAGGTAAGCGCGCTTGGCACGTTGCCCGGCGCGCCGGCATGCCTCCTGCGGCTTGCCGGCTCGCATCGCCTCATTGTACGCGCGGGCGTAGTGACGGCGCGCGCCGTGTGTCACAGGACGCGGGCGGGGCAAGCTCGGGTCAGGGGCGCGCAACCATTGCTCGGCAAGCTCAATGTGCGGGCGGCGGCTCGCGTGGTCTAGCTCTCTCTTCTCTTCCTTGCGCCGTCGCTCACACTCGCGCAACCGGTCGGCGCTCGCCTGCACCAGGTCGCAAAGCGGCGCGAGCGGGAGCGGCGGGGGGAGCGCGGCGCGCGGGTCGAGCTCCGCCTCGGTGGTGCCGGTGAACGGCTCACCCTGCTCGTTGAGCGCTTCGGCGCGGGGTGGGGTGTCGAGCGCCCGGCCGTCAACGGGAATGGCAGCACCGGTAAGGTCCGGCAGCTCCGGAATACTCGAGCGCGCGAGGCCATGCCCCATTTGATGCAGGTAGCGCTCCAGCATCTTCACGGAGCTATGACCGATGCGTTGCTGAGTGGCCTTGAGGTCGCCCCCCGAGCAGACTACTTCGACGGAGCCGAACGAGTGGCGGGTGCTGTGTGTTTTCCAGGTGTCCGCCGCCTTGAGACCAGCCAGCCGCGCTATCACGCGCATCTGCCGCGGGTCGATGAGCCGCCCCGGGCGCCAGTCCCCACGGTGGACGCGTAGCGCTGGGAACACCGGGCCATCGCTGCGGTAGAGGTCGTGCCGCCGCAAGTGCTCGCGCAAGTGCCGCAAGGCGAGCACGACGGAGGGGTGCAGTACCTGCACCCGGTGCTCATAACGCGAGCGGCCCTTCGGAGGCATCACCGGTCGGTCAGAGCCCGGGCATTCCTTCTGCCAATCGCGCGTAGATTGGTAGTCGATGCGCAGGAGGGCCGGGTCCGAATCAATCTCAACTCGGTCCCAGCCGAGCCCGCAAGCTTCGCCCTGGCGCATGCCCGTCAAAAGAAAGGTCAGGACTGCGGCGGCTAAGTAGCTCGGGCGGTCGCGGGCCCATTCTTTCTCGTCCAGCGACCGCGCCGCGACTACCAGCGCCGCTATTTCATCGAGAGAACCCACCACCGTTGGCTCAGTGCGGCGCGCTTTCTCAGGTCGCCACGCGCCCCACGGCAGAGCATCAATGCGGCGGGTGTTGACGGCCAGATGGTAAGCCGCACTGAGCCAGGTGTACGCGTCTCCGATGCTCTTCGGACTGTAGCGCGCGCGGAGGCGCACTTGCCACTCGCGCATCATTGCTACATCGAGCTCGAACCAGCGCCGCTCGCCGAAGAACGGCGCGAGCCGATGCTTCCAAGCGCAGGCCCCCGCGGTGCGGGTGTTGTGGTTACTGACGCCAGCAAAGTATGCCTCCCACAAATCCCGGACTGTGTCCTTGCCCAGCAGTGGCCCGAGCTCGCGGCGGGCGAGCTCGGGACTCACCCGGCCGTAACGGAGCCCGCGCCGCACGCGCTCGAGCTCCTCGCAGAACGCGTCCAGCTCGGCAACCGTGCCGGTGCGCGAGCGCTGTTTCCCGCTCACCGGGTCGGTGTACTTGTAGCGATACTTGCCGCCGCGCCGTTGGTACTTCCTACGCATTCTCGCCTCCGATGCCAGTGCTCGGGGTGTGCCTCTCCTCTGCCCGGTCAGTCGCGGAGCGTAACGGAGAGCCGACACCCTTGGGGGTGAACGTGAGGGGCAGCTGCCCCGACCTCTGGCCGCGACGCCGACGCTCGCCGACACGCGTAGGACTGAACTGCAACGCGCGAGCGAAGAGGTCGCGGCAGGTTTCCGCCAACGAAACGTGGTGGCGATTGCGACGTTGCAAATATGCCTGGTGCTCGCGAATGCCGCGCTCGAGCTCGAGGGTGAGCCGTATCGGCAGGCATCGCACCAGGTCGTTCGGGTCGGGACCGTTCACCTGGTGCCCCCTTCCCGCTTCTGCTGCTCTAGGTAGAGCCGGAGTGAAGCGCGCATCCCATCGGGGAGGTCCAGTCCCAAGAGGTCCACCCCCAAGAGTTTACGCACCTCGTTTGGCAACAGGGTTACGCGGTGGCCGTGGCGAGCTCGGCGGCAGTAGTCAACCGCATCTGCCCAAGTGCTTCCCCACCCTCTGGGGTAGAACCATGGGCGGTCGTCGCAATCGTGCACCTCTCCCACCTGGTAGCGCTCCGCCTCTTCTGCGGGCGCGCGATACCGGTGGACGCGACCCGCTTGCCCGAACTCTTCACGGACAAATGCCAGAGCCTCAGCGCGAGTCATGGTGCACCCCCGTCCGTCTGTTGCAGCAGTGGGTTACCCGGGCAGGCACACAGCAGCTGATAGTTACTGAGTCGCACAATGCGCGCCGCCGGGTGGCGACAGTATGCAACCGACTCGTTGCGCAATCTGTGGTCAAAGCACGCTCCGGAGCTCGAGGGCGGCTCACCCTCGCAAGAACACGCCGGAGCCGCACCGAAGAGAAAGCCAAGTTCGATACCGACCGCGCAGGCGAACGCCAGCTTCTCAATCATGATGCACCCCCGGCGCGCACAAGCTCGCGCAGGGTGGCGAGACTCTCTCGAGCAATGCGCCACGGATTCTGGCGGGCACCCCTGCCGACAGGCAGTCCGGTATGTAGCGCGAACTCCGGGGGGAGCCCGATGCCCCAGCGTAGCAGGACGCGGGTCGAAACCACGTTGACCACGGATGCGGTGCGCACCTCGAGCAAGACTCCGGCGGGGCTCCGCCGCTCGAGTACCACCTTGCCAAAGCTGGTCACTTCACACCCCGCAAATTCGGCTGGCGCGGTTCGGGGCGATTCTCATCGATGATTTGAGCGATGCGAGCTAAGGACGTGACCACCTTGCCGGCGCCCTCGAAATCGTGCGGCACCATCACTTCAATGGTGCCGTCCCCGATGAGAGAGAGGCGGAAGCTATGCCCTTTCTCGCTCCTCTTGTAGTGCTCGACCGTACCCACGCCGGAGAGCGGCGGGAGCCACTCGGGCAGGGTGCGAGTGCGTTGGTTAGCCATGGCTCACCCCCTCGCTCTCGAGGTCCTCAAGCCAGGTGCGAAGCTCCGCCTCGAGGTCCTGAGCGGCCTCGGTTCCAGCCTGGCACTCGCCCTCCCACAGTGGACCCGCCCACATACATAGGCCGAGCAGCAGTGCACCGGCGTGCTCAGTCTCCTGGCGCCGCGCGACGATATCCTTGGGTTCAACGTGCATATGCACGCACGGGTCGCCGCCCGGCAGAGTGGCCATCATGTGGCCGCGATTCCAGGAGAGCCGCCAGTCGCCGCGCTCGCCGGTGAGCCAGCCGTAGCGTTCGGAAGCTTCCTCCCTACGCCGGGACAGCAGGAGGCAGCGCGCGGCGAGGAGCCAGACGGGGTCCGGGCAACCGCAACCGCGGCGCACCACGTCCCACTCACGCGCGTGACGCTCGAGCGAGGCGATTTGGTCGTCGGTGGCCTGGCGCTCGTCAGCCAGCTTCCGCTCGAGCCTGTCACAACGGAGCTCGAGCGCCGTGGCGCGCTCGAGGGCGAGCCGCTCGCGTTCTTCGGTGCGGTCGCGCTCCTCTTGCAGGAATGCCACCGCTTGACGGACGAGCGGCGAGAACAGGCGCGGGCGCGCTTCCTTCTCGGTGCTCATGACTTCGCCGCCTTTCGTGAGGGGGAGCGATGCCACTCGGCGAGCTCGGCGCGCATGGCCGACGCGTCGCGCTCGAGGTCGGCATAGCGATTGCGGAGGGTGGCCGCCTCAGCTCGCAGGGCCTCGGTCTCGTCCAGCTCCGACGCGAGCTCTCCGGTGCGAGCATTCACCTCGGCGGCGAAAGCTCCCCATTCCCCCAAGGTTGAGAGGAGCTCCAAGCGTAGCCCGGTGCGCTCGCGTGAGAGCTCCGCGTTCTGTTGGCTCTGGCGGTAGACGGTCGAGCGTAAGTCGCCGACCTCGCGCTCGAGAGCGGCCACCCTGCCGGCCGCCTCGGTGTCGGCATTCTCCCACTGGCCAGCGGTCGCGCGGAGCCCCTCGAGCTCCTCCGACAGCGCGTCGCGTTCGGCGGTGAGGGCGTCCACCTTGCCGGTAAGCTCGGTAGCTTCAGTGTGGGCGCGGTCAAGGTGGGCGGTGATGTCGTATGTGCCGGGGTTGAGGATGTTCGGCACGATTGCCCCGCTGGTGCGAAGCTCGCGAAGCTGGCGCTCGAGCTCGGCGGTGAGCGCGTCGCGTTCGGCGGTGAGAGCATCGACCTTGCTGCTGAGCTCGGTGGCTTCAGTGTGGGCGCGGTCAAGGTGGGCAGCTAGCTCATCAATGCGCTTCTGCCGGAGGTCGGCGGCGCGCGTGACGGCTGCCCCGCTGATGCGAAGCTCCCGAAGCTGGCGCTCGAGCTCCGCTGCTCGCATGGCCTGACCCGCAATCTCCCCCAGGTCCGAGGCGAGCCTGTCAGCTGCAAACCTATTCCACGGCTCGCCTAGGTACTGTTGCAGCGCATTCAGCGAACTACGCAGCGAAGCATCCAAGGGCGCGTCCGAAGGACAACCCCTCGCGTAATCCCTCCAAACGAAACCAGCCGTTGCCACATCCAAGAGACACCGCACCAGCAAGAGGCCCCCGCCCTGCGCGTCTGTGCAGTGGTTTTCGCCGCCCTCCGGGTCGACCTCGCCGGACCCCGATTCCGGGCCATGCTCGGGCCCCGGATTCCGTAAGCGGCCCGGTCCCGCGTCTTTTCCGCCCTCGCGCGCATCGGTGGTAAAGGTACGACCTTCGCCACTACCCTTAGAAATGGAGTTTTCCTTTTTAGTGCTCATAACTTAGCTCTCCTCATGTACTGGCCGGCCCAATGTGCTGCCGGACGCTCAACATAGCTGAACCCCTGCCCAGTGGCAAGCATTCCAAACCCTGAACGGGGGAGCAGTGTTCTGGCCCTGTCCCCGACTCCCGCCCTCGCTCCCCCTCCCCTGAACACTTGACGCCCCCGGCCCGCGCCCCTGAACGGGTGAAGAGTGGCAAGCGTGCAGATGGCCCGACGGAGTGGGGCCCAGTTGCCTAGGCCGACACACCCGAAGTGTGGCGGGCCGCTTGAACGCGTGCGCAGTGGTCGGGGCATCCTAGGCTTCTCTGGCACGACTGAAGACGCAACGCTTCGCGTGCGCGAGTGCCGCTTCCCAAGTCGTGCCCCACCCCTCGACCAAATCCACCTCACGGCCGTCTGCCTCGAGATAGCGTCCCATGATTCGGCAGTGGTCGGCGCGCTCGCCGGGAGCTCCGCGCGTCTCAACAAAGGCGTGCGGCCCGAGTAGCTCCTGCGCCAGTCGATGGGCCTCCTGGAGAGTCACGCGCAACACCCCGCCGCCTCACCCGTTGCCGAGCAAGCGCCAGTGCAGGTCAGTGTGGCGGGCCGCTTGAACGCGTGCGCAGTGGTCACAGGTTCTCATCCAGCGGCAGCTGCCCAAGAATTGCGTAAAGGTCCACGAGGCGGGCAGCTTGCGGTGCGGGGTAGCGGCCCCTCGGATGATTGTGCCCGAGTTGAGTGCCGCAGAACCAGCACGCGCAGAAATCGAAGCCCAGACAGGGCTCCTCAACGAAACCGCGCGCCTTGAACCGCCGGAGGCAGGGGGAACACAGGGGAACAACTTCGCGGTGAGTCACGCGCAACACCCCGCCGCCTCACCCGTTGCCGTGCAAGCGCCAGTGCACGTCGAGGGGAGCTCCTCGCCCTGGTAGCAGGGCACACAACACCAGTGGTCCACGCACCCGAGCCCGGGCAGGCATTGCGGCGGAGCGCCACTCGTGCCGCAGGCTTCGCCGAGCTCCCCGGTTGCGAGCTCGGGGGGCCAGCAAGTTTCTCGCCCGATGCAGGTCCACCCGGCGGGGCACGCCCGGAAGGTATCATCGGTCCGCCATGGCTCCGCCGGTGAGCAGATAGCCACCGGGTCGCCGCAGTAGCAGAAGCCATTGGCGGGCGAGCAAACACCGTAACCCCACCCGAGCGCGGCGCAGTAGTCGGGGCACTCTTCCCGCGTGGCGCCCGGATCACACTCGAGGGTGAGCGCTACTTGGGGGGCCCCACCCGCGCCGCCTGGACTACTGCCGCCGCTCGCCGGCTCGACTAGTCCGCCTATCGCAGGAGCTCCTCCGACGGTTTCGCCCCCAACACCCGGCAAGCCGCCTGTGTGAGCTCCTCCGGTTGCTCCGTCGCCAGTACCCCCAAGGCCTGAAGCTCCTCCCTCGAGGCCTCCACCTGCACCACCATGGGACGGCGCGCCCGCTCCGCCTCCGCCCGCGGCGCCACCACTTCCGCCAAACCCCGAACTATCGCCCGAAACAGAACGTGACCCGGCATCTGGGGCAATGGCACCCCCGCCGAGTAGCGTCGTTCCGCCTTGCGCGCCGCCTTGTGCGCCGCCCGAAGCTTCCGCCCCCGTTTGGCTGAACTCATCGCCCCCACACCCTAGCACCAGGGCCGCGCCCGCGAAAACCCACCATCCCAAACGTTTCATGCTGCCCCGCTCTCCTCAAGGGGCAGGATAGCACCGGCCCCGGTCGCGCGCGCCCGTCGCGTGCATAACCGGTCTGACGCGTCGCGGTCGCGCTTCATTCACACCGGCGGGGGATTGGCGCGGGGCGCGCGCGTATCATTTCAGCGAGGAGCCAGCGCAGTTGAGCATGCGGGCGGCTCCGGGGAGCTCGCGCAGGCTCGCGCCAGTGAGCTCGAGCACCAGCCGGCGCATCAGCGCCATATTCCGGCTCCAGGATTGCTGGGGGCGGTCCTTTTGGTGGGCGCCGCGTGCGCGGTCGCTGTGCTCGATGGGCGCGCAGTAGCTGCGGGCGAGCTCCCGGGGGCGGAGGCCCCCAATCAAGCAGGCCAGGCGGGCGAAGTAGTCTTCCCCCCCATAGCCCCGGAACTCGGGGCGCCATGGCTCGAGGCGGAGGACCTCGGCGAGCTCGAGGGCGAGCAGGCCCGTCAGGCTGTCGCCACGCTGGGGAGCCTCGCCGGGGCGGAGGGCGGCGAGCACGAAGCAGCCGGGCTCGAGCAATCGAGCGAGCTCGCGGCGGAGGCCCGCGCCGGGGCCGGTGTCCGCGTCCAGCTGGCAGACGTGGGTGGGGCCGAGCTCGCGCGCGCGCTCGAGGGCGAGCCCGATTGCGGCGGTCTTGTGAAACCACCTCTCCCCCGCGCGCCGGACCACCACCAGGCGCGGGTCCCGAATTGCCTCGAGCCAGTCTCCGGAGCGGTCGGGGCAGGACCAATCGACCACCACCCACCAATCGCGCGGGCCGAGCTCCCGCAGAAGCGCGTGCGCCGTGCTCTGCAGGGTCGCCAGCCTGCCCATGGTGGTGGTCAATACCGCGAGCCGCATCACACGCGCTCTATCACCCCGCCCCGCAGACCCCGCCAGACCACGCGGTAGAGCTCGCGCCGCGCGTGGTCGCGCTCGGTCGTCCACCGGAACGCATGCCGCGGCCACCGGTGGCCCGCGGTCTCGTCGGGCAAAATGTGGGCGAGAGCATCCCACGCAATGAAAATTGGCCCGCCCGCGGCGCGTGGCATGCTCGAGCCCCAAGCCTCCACGGCGCGCTTGAAGACCGGCACACTGCCGAGCTGCATCGGCCCCCCGTAGAGGGTCTGCCTGCCCTCCGGCGGGAACTCCCGGAGCTTCGCGGTCATGTCTCCGGCGTACCAATCGAACTCGAGCGCCGTCACCAGCACGCAGCGCACGAAGACCGGGCTCGACTCACTGCGGGTGGTGTCCCAGTAGCCGCGGCCCTGCTCGTCGACAATCGAGGGCGAGCCGACCTCGAGAAACCCGGCGGGCACAGGCATCAGACCGCCACGCCCTCCGCACTGATAGCCCGGTGCTCGCGCAGTTGGGCCAAGTAGAGTTCGAGGTCGAACTCGGCATAGTCGGCCTGGGTCTGCTGGTCCGGCACCCACGCCCCCCCTTGCCACAAATACCACCGTTGCTCGGCTAGCACATAGGCGCGCGCGGGCAGGGCGGGGTTGAGCTCGGCGGCAATGTCGAGGCTCCGGCGCTCGCCGGCAACCAAGCCGACCTCCCCGAGTGTGTTGCCAAAGGCCATGGCGCGGTCAAGCTCCCGGGCCAGGTCTCGCCCCTCGCGCGAGGAGCCGGCAGAGGTGCCGAGCGAGGCCCCGAGCGCGAAGCCAAGCGCGCCGCCCGTCAGAAGTCCAGTCACGTCGCCAGCCATAGCCTAATCCTCCAATTCCGTTGCGGCGCTCGTCGCGAGCTCATCCCAGGCCGTGGCGCACGCGTGCACATCGCTTCGCGCGCGCTCGAGAGCGTCTAGCGCCCGGGCTTGTCGGATGCGTTGGGCGGCGGCACGGTCTTTCCCGTGGAAGCCCGCCACATCTCCCAAAGTTTGCGGATGCTTTCGTGCGCCCGGTCGTTCAGGGCCTGCAGGGCCTCGGTGTTCTGTTTGGCGTCCGCTATCCGAGCCTCTTGCTCCGACTGGACGAGCTCGGTCAAACGCTTCACGTCCGCTCGCCAGGTCCTGACCGCCCAGACCAGAGCGCCCACCGCCAACACCAGCGCCCCAAAGGGGCCCATCACCCGGTCTAGAATCTCGGCTAGGGTCATCGGTCACGGTCCTTCACTCCCCGGCGGCATTGAGGGCCGCACGCAGCATCCGCTCGGCCCGCACGAGGCGGCTCGCGTCGCGCTCGCCGAGCTCGCGAGCGAGCGCCGCGAGCTCGGCGCGCAGTCCGGCGACCTCGACTTTTAGCGCGTCAAGCGCCAGAGCCACGCCAGGCTCATCAGGAAAGGGCCGGAGCGCGTCGCCGCCGCCCCCCGCGGGTTGCTCGCCGGGCGCTTGCAGCTCGGCGGAGCGCACCGAATTGGTGGCCGCGACCACGCGGTCGATGTGGTTTCCGGTGCAGCGCATGCCCCACGCGTTCGAGCTCGCGTGGGGGGCGCCGTTGGTTTTCTGGCCCGCATTGTAGCGGCTCGAGACGCTGGGCAGGTCGCGGGCGCTCGCCGGGCCACTGGTGCGGAGCGTGCGCAGGAAATCGGTCCCCAGACGCAGGTTGACCTCCGGGCGCATCACATCGGCCGGCGACAAACCCTGCATCAGCGCGGGGTGGGTGATTTGCATCAGACCCAGGCCCCCGTCGCTCGAGCGCGCGCCCGCTTGCCCGCCGCTCTCCGCGTGAATCATGCCGAGGGTCCAGCTCGCCGGAACACCGGTGCGGGCCTCGTGCTCGCGCGCGAGGGGGTACCACTGCCAGAGCCGCTGATAGACCCCGCCCTCGAGCAGGGGCACGGAGCCGTTTACTTCGACGCGACCGTCGGGGAGTGTGCGCCAAGTGTTGCTCATGGGGGCTTGTTCTCGAGGGTGACGGGGGGCTTCGGGTCGAGGGGCTCCGCCTCTTCAGTCCAGTCGGCGGGCTTCTCCTGGCGAGCGCGGAGGGCGGCGCAGACCGTCTCGAGCTCGCGGGGCTCGAGCTTCTGAGCGAGCGCTTCGGGAAACGCGTCCGGGTCGAGCTCGGGCAAGCGGAGCGCGAACCGCGCGCGCTTCTGGTCCGGCTCCGGCAAGGCGTAGTGCGCGGTCTCGCCCTGGTGGGGCGGGAGCTTCTGCCACTCCCCTCGAGCGTCGCGCGCCCAGCCCGGGCGGGGGTAGCCGAGCGCCTTGTCGACCAGCGGCACCAGGGCCTCGAGCTCGGCGAGCTCGGCGGCGGGGCGGAGGGCGAAACGGGCGGGGGTCATGGGAGGAAGTTCCGGTGGGCGAGGCGGCGGGAGAGGGCGAGCGCCTGAGCTTCGCGCGTCACGCGCACCCACGCCAGTTCGCGGTAGTTACCCGCGATAAAGTTCGTGATGCCGCCGGCGAAAATCTGCGCACCCACATACAGCCGGTCAAATTGGCAGTCCCCCAGGTCCTGGTTTGTTGGCCCCCCATCCGCCGCGGCATCCAAGTAGCTGCTACCGGTCGTACCGTTCGCCAGGTTGTAGGCGTGCACAAACTCCGAAGCAGGCGCCATCGCGCCGTTCATATACTTGGTGGTTCCACCCTGGTCCTTTCGTGCCGAGTTGAACCGATTCGGACCGACACTCATGTAAACACTGTGATGTGATTCGTTCGACACGGCCGTCGACTTGCCCAGCGCCCAAAGTCGGCGATTTGCTCCCCAGGTCAAGCCGCCTGCCGTAGTGAATACCCCCAGGGGGTTATCCACGCCGGCATACTCGAGCGCCAGGGCGTGTGATTCGCCGAAGTGCCCCACCCCATCGAACTGCGCCGCTGGGTGCGCGCCGAGCCAGGCCGTGGGGTGTAGCCAGGCTTGCTGAGCGCCGAGGGGAAAGGCGAGGTCATACGTGCCGGGGTTGAGGATGTTCGGGCAGCGGACGATGCCGGGGAGCTCGATAACCGTGGCGGCGTCTACATCTACATAGTCTCCGGCGGGGGTACCACAAATCGCCCGAAAGCGGAGTTCAGTGGTAAGCGCAGTAAACTCCGCCACAGCCAGCTGCCAACCCCCACCCGGTACACCGGTCCAGAGTGCAGTGCCTGAGTCTTGGATTCTCGGGGTCACGGCCGCACCGCTCGGTCGCATCCGCGCCACAACCAGGTAACGGGCGCCCGGCGCCAGAATGACTTGCGCCGCGGAGGGAGCCGCGCTGCCATTGTAGGCAACTCGCAGGTACCGTAACCCCTCATAGGGATTGAAAACCTCCTTGGTCAACACTGCGCCATTTATAGCCGTCCACGCACCCACTCCGGGAGCTTCGCCGTTGCCATCAACTAACAGCTCACCGGGGCCCATGGTGTAATTCACAATGTCGGGGTTCCAGAGCTCCCAAAACGCGAGGAGCTCCCCGAACCCGAAGAACCGCCGCAGGCTCCGGAGGTCGTAGCCCGCCTGCGCGCCCGAGACACACCCCGCGCCTGGGGTTGGACCGTAGCAACGGGCGCCACCCCTGCGCGCCCCGAGCGCGGGGTGACGCGCGCTCACCGTATCATCTCCACGGTGTAGCCCGCCTCTCCGGCTACCATGGCCGTGGCGTCCAGTGTGATGCCGCACGGCCCCCAAAGGTGGCCGTTGGGGGTGAGGGTCAGGGAGCCGTCAGGCGGAAGCTCGGTGCCGCCGGGCCAGGCGCCACCGTAGACCGCATCGAAGATGGTGAGCTCGGCGAGGTCGCCCGCTTGCCACGCGCTGATGGCCAGGACGCGCGCGCCAGCGGGAACGTTCACGGTGTCGGTCTCGCCAAAGTCGAGGTTGGCGCCATCGGTCCAGAAGTGTTCACGCTCGACAAACCCCCAGGTGGGCTCGATGCCCTCGAGCCCGGCGAGCTCGGGCGTCGCGCTCCACTCAAAGGTCGCATCGCGCCCCCCGTCCAAACGCTGGATGCTCGCGTGCCAACCAATCGCGCCGGGGCAACCGGCGAGCAGTAGGACGCGCGCGCCGGGTTTCTTCATGAGAGCGAGCGGGCGGACGGCGGTTATCACGCGGCCGAGTTCGCGCATCCCGCCCGGGGATAGGTGAGCCGAGACGCGCACGCGCCAGACGTTGTCACTCCGCTCCTTTTCGCTGATGAGCAGAGCGGCGGTCTCGCACGCGCCCCCGAGCTCGAGCGACACGTCCTGCTGGGTCGTATCGTTGCCCTGGTAGTGCAGCTTGGAAACACTCACGCCGGCACCTCATGGACTGCCCCGGGGAGCGGGAGCGGGCAGCGGCTAGGGGTGAGGGGGGCCCGCATGCCCGCCTCAGCTGAAGACGCGACCGTCGGCGGCAAAACCGCGGGAGAGACCCCAGCGGACCGGCACCCACCCGTCCCCATCGGAGCCGAGCGAGCGGTCGGTTATCACGAACCCCGCGTCAGCGACGTGGTCGGAGGCCGGGTAGGTTTCGCCTGCGGCAGCATGCCGCACGATGAGCAGCCCCGCACCCAAATGCTCCACGTAAACGTGAAGCCCCGCGGTCAGGACAATGGCTGTGTCCACCAGGTCGGCCACCTCCTCCGGAGTCTCGGCCCCCCCGAAAGGACCAATGTCCACCCGGCCACCTATTACCCCATTGTTCGATACATCGAACTCGAACGACGTGGCGCCATCCACCACGGTGGTGAGGGCGAAATAGTCCGTGTCCACCAGGTCGGCGAAGCCTACGCACTGGATGGTTTGAATGGCGCGGGAGAAGCCGCGCGCAAAGGGCGTGTTGTAGTAGTTTGGGCCGGGGTTGGTGTAGAGCGCGGCGGCGTAGCTCGGGGGAATACGGGGGGGCGGGGACATGGCGGGTCAAGGCTCCGAGCTCGGCGGCCACGATGGGACCGGGGCGAGCGGCAAGGGTTGGGGGTGGGACTAGGTTTCTCGGGGGGTGCTCTCAGGTGTTCTCGCTCGGGTCGGGGTCACGGTAGGCCCAAAAGGCCGCGAGCTTCACTCGGGTGGAGAGGAAGACCTCGGCTCCCTGCTCCCACCGGAAATTGATGCCGAGCTGAGGGCGCGGGGTGTCTATCTCGATGTTGTGGAGCCGGCGCCCCTGTTGCTCGGTGATAGCGCCGAGGGTGACGAACTGGTGACCCTCGGCTCCAGCGTCCGGGTCGCGCTCGCGGGTGGTGAAGCGCTTCTCGTCGTTCTTGTCGAGCGAGACGAGAATGTCATCCAGGGTCGGAGTCGCGAGCCCCTCTTCCTCGCCGTAGACATAGAGCGACGCGTAGAAGCCAACCACGATGACGGCTTTGCTCCACTCCATCGCCACGCGTCCGGCCTCTTCATCGTCAGAGTCGAAGTCCACGCGCACCTCGCGCGTATGGGGGGCGGCTGGTCCCTGCAAAGCCGGATAGCCGGGGGCAAATTCTGGTTTCATGGCTGCTCGCGGTGGGTTGGGGGTGGGTGAAACAACAAACGTCGGGGGTGAGCGCGCGCGGCGCCGAAGCCCTAAGGTGAGGCGGCAGGCTCGGCGCCGCGCTACGCGCGAAGCTAGTTTTGGCCGAGCCCCTCGACCTCGACCCCGTAGACCCGCATCACCAGGTCGAGCCAGATGGTGCAGGGGGCGACCGGAGTTTCCCCGCCGGGCGGGGTCACCAGGTTGCACCAGATGACGACGGGTTCCTCCACGCGTCCTTGCACGTGGAATTCGCCGTCGGTCTGACCGTCCCGCCGCCAGATGTAGCCCTCGTCGATACGGAACCGATTGTCGCTCGTCGGCTCCCCACTGGTGCGGAGGTAGCTCGCGGCGCCGGCCTGGGGGAAGAGGTCCGCCGTCCCGAGTGGCTTGATGGTGTTCTCGTCGAACTGCACCACGATGCTGATGAACGGCAGGATACAGCCGTAGAGTCCCTGCTCGAGGTTGAACGGGGAGTGCACCTGCGGGGGCAGGAGCAGGGCCGCCGGGTCGAAGACCGGCAGGTTGCCCGCTTGCGCGGCCACCTCATGGGCGCTCGGGTCCTGCCCGGGCCAGCCCGAACTCTCGATGAGCGCGCGGGCGGCGCGGCAGTGCATGCCGAAACCCTCGACCACGAAGTCTGAGGCGCCATTGGTGGATTTGCTCTTGCTCAGGTTGGTGTCGGCTCGGTTCGGCTTGTGGTTGTTGTCCGCGCCGAGGGTGATGTTTTGGCGGCCGCGGCCGAAATCGAACCACGACACATCCTGCACGTCGGCCACCAGGGAGCAAACCCCATTGGTGGTGTCAGCATTCTCGACGGTGAGCTCGAGGCTCGCGACGGAATGGTAGGGCATGGTGGAGAGGACGTAGTCCTCTTCCTCCGACTCGTAGGCTTCGATGAGCCGCTCGCGTTGGGTCTTGAACATGGGTTCGGGTCCTGTCTGGGGGTTGGGGTCAATCTCGGGAGGCGCCCGAAGGGTTGGGGAGGAGGCCCCTCCGAGCTCGAGCGGGGGCACCGGTCCGCGCGAGCTCGGAAGCTGGGGCCGAATGGTCAGCGACGCAGGGGCTTGCCCACCACCATCGCGGAATCCGACGCGGGGCGGCGACTGGCCATGTCAATGACCATGGCCGCCTCTTGCGCGCTCAATTGAGGCGCCGCTTGCGGGGCGGCGAGCTGAGGCGCCGCCTGTTGGGAGCGCTGGCGCTGGAAAGCGTAGTTCTGGGCGAGCTGGTAGCCGCCAATCACACACGCAGCCACGGCCGGGCCGGCGAGCTTCTTGCTCTTCTTGGCGAAGTGTCCACCTGCGATGAGAGCGGCGGGCAGCAAGTACCACCGGTCGCGCACCGTCTGGCTGTGCTGACCAGCAAACATGCTTCCGTAGTAGAGGGCGCCGCCGGAAACGGTCGCGAGTGCGGTTCCCTTATAGCCGCCGAACATGGCGGCCCCAATTCGGCGCGCGCGCGACGGGGACTTGCTGGGACTCTTCTTCTTGGGCATGGCTCAACCTTTCCGACCAAAGTAGAGGGCAGCGAGCAAGAGGAGCCCGACACCCAAACCGAAGCCGCCGAGGGCGGCCGTTGAATTTTGCGAGACCGAGTCGGCGAGAGAAGACACCGGACCGCGGAGCGCGGGCGGGTGCCGACTGAGCACCTCCCCTTGCTTCTCGCGCAAGACTTCGAGGGCCGCCTTGCTCGCGTCGTCCAGTGGCAACGGCTCGCCCATTTCTTGCTCATGCTCGAGGTGGGCGCGCACGACTTGCATCACCTGTGCGTCGACCTGCGACAGGGACTGCAAGTCGGCGCGGCGGGATAGATGCCGGTCCACCACCTCGGCGGCGCGGTCGGCGCAGTAGGCTACGGCCACCGCGCTCACCACTACAATCGCGACGACCGCGATAGCCGGTAGCGCTCCCGTGTCGCCCTGGCCCTCGGTGGTGAGAGCTCCCGCGCTCCGGGTCTCGAGCTCGAGCACTTGCGCGGTCTGGTAGAGCACCGAGCTCGCCCACGCGCGCTCCGGGACCGCATCGGCGCGCGGGGTGGGGTCCAGAATGAGCGGCACGGCGCTCGCGGTGGGCTCAATGATGCTGCCCGCGAGCTCGGCCATG
>Ga0307441_1000196_pt1 | contig 23454 bp, 24 predicted proteins | sample SalMarWE160420MG_FD_202149 | JGI IMG/M metagenome (GOLD analysis project Ga0307441, IMG submission 202149) | Salt marsh sediment microbial communities from the Plum Island Ecosystem LTER, Massachusetts, United States - WE1604-20 | ecosystem: Environmental > Aquatic > Marine > Intertidal zone >... | reverse complement strand
CCACCGGCGATATCAGGTCTTCGCCGAGCGTGTATCCAAGGGCGTCGCGCAGAGCCAGGGTCTGGGTGGCGCCGATGGGCTCGATATTGTCGATGATGCGTTGACGGGCCGCTTCCACACTCAAGGTGCCGGGATCATTGGGGTCCTGACAACCGCCCTGCATGGCAAGTGGCTTGGCGGACATCTGTATCCTCCCGGTGTGGGCCCCAGGGCCGCGGCCCTGCTCTACGGGCATGACGCGAGTTCCTCCAGGCGGGCCAGCAGACTGTCCCGCTCCTCCACGGTGTTGACGTTGAGGAACGCGTCCTGTTGATCGGAGAAATCGGCGGTGGCGAGTCGGTGGCTGGCGTACCACCGGTCAATCTTGCGCTCGCCGGCGGCGAGGTAGTCCTGCAGGCTGGGCAGCAGGGTGACGTCCAGCAGCGCGAACACCGGTTGCAGACGGCTGCCGTCGTGGGCCACCGCGATCTCGGCATCCTGGTCCCGCAGGGCCGCCAGCAGGCGTTCTGCCAACTGCTCGGACAGCAGCGGCGTGTCGCAGGGGGCTGTGAGCAGCAAGGGCCGGTCGGTGTGGGCCATGGCGCTCGCCATGCCGGCCAGGGGGCCGCTGTAGTCGCCGACGCTGTCGGCGATCACCGGATAGCCGAACGCCCGGTACTGGTCACGGCTGCGATTGGCGTTGACGACCACTTCACCGACCTGGGGTGCAAGTCGCGCCAGCACATGGCTCACCATGGGGCGGGATCCGAGAGCGACCAGGCCCTTGTCCTGACCGCCCATGCGGCGGGCCAGTCCGCCCGCCAGCACTACCCCGCAAAGCAGTTGCCTGTCCTGTGGGCTCATCCGCGTGATTCCCATAGCCTTGGCGTGGCCCCCGCGCTCGGCGCCGGCCGGGGCACGGAGCCTTCGGGGGCGGGAGCGGCGCCTTCCACTTCCCACAGGGGAGGCCCCGCGGGCGGCGGTGCCGCCTGGAGTCGACCCTCGACCAGTTGCAGATGGTCGTCGGGCAATGTGGCCAGTGTATGGGGTTCGTGGCTGGTGATCACCATACATAACTTGTCGGATTTGAGCCGTTTCAGCAACCCGGCGGTGCGGTCCCGGGCCTCGCGGTCCATGCTGGCGGTGGGTTCATCCAGCAGCAGCAGGCGGGGCTGCAGGACCCAGGCCCGTGCCAGCGCCAGCCGCTGGCGCTCGCCGCCCGAGAGGGTGCCGGCCCGGGCGCCGGCCAGGTGGTCCAGGTCCACCAGTTCCAGGGCTTCGCGAACCCGTGCCCGCCATTGCCGTGTCGGCGTCCAGGCGACCCGCAGGCCATAGGCGGCATTGGCCTCCACGGTAGCGTCGAACAGATAGGCGTGCTGGTGCAGATAGATCACGTCCCTGCGTAGGGCTCGCCGGGCCCGCAGCCAGGGCCGGGGGGTTCCGTCGATGTTCACCTCCGTGTGTTCGTCGGGCGTTTCGAGCCCGGCGAGGATGCGCAGCAAGGTGCTTTTGCCGGCGCCGTTGCGGCCGCTCAGCAGGACGCAGTGGCCCGCCTCCAGGTGCAGGACGGGGATGTCCAGGACCGCCCGCGCTCCGAAATGCTTGCGCAGGTTGCGCACCTGCAGGTTCCAGGCGGTCATGGTCCCAGCGTTCCCCGGCGCTGGAAGAAGGACAGTCCCAGGTTCAGGGCAAAGGCGAGGAACAGCAACACGAAGCCCAGGGCTATGCCCTGGGCGAAACTGCCCTTGCTGGTTTCCAGAGCGATGGCAGTGGGAATGTTGCGGGTGTAGTTGAGGATGTTGCCCCCCACCATCATGGAACTGCCCACCTCGGAGATGATGCGTCCGAAACCGGCGATCACTGCCGCAATCAGACCGAAGCGGACCTCGTGCAACAGGGTGAGCACCGCCCGCCAGGGCGGTGCTCCCAGGGTGATGGCCGTTTCCCAGGCCGAGCGCTCGGCCGCCTCGATGGCGGCATGGCTCCACGCCACCAGCAGGGGGAAGCACAGCACGATCTGGCCGATCATCATGGCCTTCTGGGTGAACAGCAGGCGCAGGTCGCCCAGCGGCCCGCTGCGCGACAGCAGCAGGTAGAGGGTCAGGCCCACCACCACCGCCGGCAGGGACAACAGGGTGTTGACCGTGGACAGCGCCAGCCCCCGGCCCGGAAACCGGAAGAAGGCCAGCACGAAGGCCGTCGCCAGGGCGATGGGCGTGGCGATCACTATGGCCTTCACCGATACGGCGAACGAAATGCCGATGATGGTCCACAGGTCCGCATTGCCGCTGAACAGCAGGACGAGTGCCTGCTTGCACGCCTGCACCAGTTCCATGGCTCAGTGGTGCGTGACGGCGGTGGGCACGAACAACTGCTGGTTCTTGACCCGGTAGGCGCCGATCATGCGTTGTCCGTCTACGGACGTCAGCCAGGCGATGAACTGCATGGCGTCCATGTAGCGCGCATCCGGGTACTTGTCGGGATTGACCGCCATGACATGGTAGGGATTGAACAGCCGCTTGTCGCCCTGGACCACTATCTTCAGCAGCAGCTTGGACTGGTAGGCCAGCCAGGTGCCGCGGTCGGTGAGGGTGTAGGCGTCCAGTTCGCCGGCCATGGCCAGCACCTTGCCCATGCCCTGGCCCGCCGCCCGGTACCAGTGGCCCGAGGGCTGGATGCCGGCGTCCTTCCAGAGGATCATCTCCTTCTTGTTGGTCCCCGAATCGTCGCCCCGGGAGATGAACAGGCTCTTGTGTGCAGCGATCTTCTTGAACGCGACCGCCGCATCCTTCGTACCGGCGATGCCCGCGGGATCGTTCGGCGGGCCGACGATCACGAAATCGTTGTACATGACATAGCGCCGGTTTACCCCGTTGCCGGCGGTCATCCATTTCTCCTCCGAGGGCGGCGCATGGACCAGCACCACATCCACATCGCCGTTGGCGCCCAGCCGCAGGGCCTTGCCGGTGCCCACGGCGATCACCTGGACGTGGATGCCTGTGCTCTTGGTAAAGGCGGGCAGTATGTCGCCGAGCAGTCCCGAGTTGTCGGTGCTGGTGGTGGTGGCCAGCCGCAGCAGCGCCGGCGCGCACCAGGCGATGGCCGGAACCAGCAGCAGTACGAGTGCGAACAGCGAGCGGGGTATTCTTTTCATGGTCTCCTCCCATACCGGAACCGGCGGGTCCGCCGGTACGAATTGGTAAGGCGACGTTAGCAAGTTGGGTGCCACGGCCGGCCCATTCCCGGGTCAGGGGCAGTGTTGATTTTGACGGAGTCTGTTGCACTCTAGTGGCTGCGCGGGTTTGCCGTCGGCAGCCCGGGCGCCCACGGCGCGCTGTACAGCTCTCACCGATTCCCGATGGTCTGCCGGACAGGAACAGAGGTGGTTCATACTGACCCGGTGTGCTATAGAACAGTGTATCCATTTGTCGCATTGCCCCGTCTTTCCAGCTGCAATGTCGTGAGCCGGCGCAGGAAGGTGAACGCATGGCCATGAGCCTTGACGACCCACTCTCGGGCGACGCGCCGGGGCGGCGCACGCTGAGCCCGCAGGCGGCCGCCATCCTGGTGGTGGACGACGAACCCGGCATGCGCAACTTCCTGTACCGCGCCCTGGCGCGCTGCCATGCACTGGTGGAAGTGGCCGCGGACGCCGAAGCGGCGGAGGCCCTGCGCCGCCGCTGCCACTTCGACCTGCTGATCGTGGATATCCGGCTGCCCGGCCTGTCCGGTCTGGAGTGGCTGCGTCGCATCCGCGATCAGGGCGACCGCACCGACGTGATCTTCATGACCGCGTTCGCCGACATGGACATTGCCATCCAGGCACTGAGAGCGGGGGCGGCGGACTTTCTGCTCAAACCCTTCCGGGTGGACCAGATGTCGGCGGCGGTGGACCGCTGTCTGGAACGGCGCCGCATGGAACGGGAAAACGCGCTCCTGCGGCGGGAAGTGGAAGGGTTGCCCGCCCTCGAGGGCATCGTCGGCGAAAGCGAAGCCATCGGGGAAGTGGCCCGTATCGCCGGGCGCGTCGCGCCCACGGCCTCCACCGTGCTCATCGATGGGGAGACCGGCACGGGCAAGGAACTGGTGGCCCGCGCCATTCACCGCTTGAGCGGCCGGTCCGGCCCTTTCGTGGCGGTGGACTGCGGCGCCATTTCGCCGGACCTGCTGGAAAGTGAATTGTTCGGCCATACCAAGGGAGCCTTCACCGGCGCCCAATCGGCCCGGGAGGGGCTGTTCAGCTTCGCTCATACGGGCACGCTGTTTCTGGACGAGATCGGTGAGATGCCCCTGGCCATGCAGGCCAAGCTGCTGCGGGCCCTGGAGGAGCGGGCAGTCCGTCCGGTGGGCGCGGATCGGGAAATGCCGGTGGACAGCCGCGTGATCGCCGCCACCAACCAGCGTCTTCATGAGCAGGCCAGGGACGGACGCTTCCGGGAGGATCTGTACTATCGCCTCAACGTCCTGACCATCACCATGCCGCCGTTGCGGGAGCGGCTGGAGGATATTCCGCTGCTGGCCAGGCATTTCGTGTCCACCCTGGCGGGTGCGTTGCGGGTGCCGCCCATTAACCTCACCCATCACGACATCGCCCGCCTGCAGGGTTACGATTGGCCCGGCAATGTGCGCGAGTTGCGCAACGTGATCGAGCGTTCGCTGCTGCTCGGCGAGTTGCCCGGCGACTGCTGCCGGCACGCGGTTTCCGAACCCGTCGACAGCAACGATAGTGAAGACACGCAAGCTCCGGCGGGGGACTGGACGCTCCATCAGGTGCAGAAACACCACATCCTCAGGACCCTGGAAGGCGCCGGCGGCAACAAGTCCGAGGCGGCCCGTCGGCTCGGCATTTCCCGCAAGACTCTGGAACGCAAGCTCAGTGCCTGGGCGGCGGGCATGGAGGACGAGTAGCTCGGCTGCCCGCGGCCGGCGGGCAGCGGGTGTGCTTGCGCGGATCGGACGGACCATCGCCGGCAGTCTGCGCTACAAGCTGCTGCTGCTGGTGTTGTTCCCGATTCTGCTGATCATGCCCCTGGCCCTCTGGCTGGCGGTTTCCTGGACCGACCATTTCACCGACGAGCAGTTGTACCGCAAGGTCAACACGGACCTGGCGGTGGCGGATAGCGAGTTCGTGCGCCTGCAGCAGGAACACCTGTCCCGCCTGGGGTCCCTGGCCCAGTCCTATCGTTTCCGCACGGCATTCACCCACGACAACGGCGAGCTCATTCGCGACCAACTGGACGCCGTGCGCCAGACGGGGGGCTTTGCCTTTCTGCATCTGACCGATCTCAAGGGCCACTGCCTGTTCCTCGGGTCCGACGAACCGGCTTTGACCACCAAGCTTTCGCCCCTGCGCAGCACGGCGGTGAGGACCGGGGCGCCGGCCGAGGGCGTGGAGATCTACAGTCACCGGGAACTGGAGCGGGAAAGTCCGCTGCTGGCTCAAAAGGCGCAGATGTGGCTGGTGCGTCCGAAGGGCTCGCCGCCTGCCGGGGCGCCGGTGGAGACCCGCGGCCTGATGCTGCGCATGATCTATCCGGTGAAAGTGGCCGGCATGGGCGTGGTGGCGCTGCTCGACGGAGGCATGCTGCTGAATCGAAATTTCGGTTTTGTGGATGCCATCCGGGACCTGGTGTACGGGCCCGGCAGCGTGCCGCCCGGGGGATGGGGCGCGGTGACGGTGTTCCTGGGGGATGTGCGTGTCAGCACCAATCTGCCCCACAAGGAAAGCCAGGGCGAGCGGGCCCTGGGCACCCGCGTGCCCGAGGACGTGCGCGAGCGGGTATTGGGCGAGGGTCACAAGTGGATAGGCCGCACCTTCGTGGCCAATCATTGGTACATCTCGGCGTACGAGCCCATTTCCGATGTCAACGGTCGGCGGGTGGGCATGCTCAACACCGAAGTGCTGGAGGCTCCGTTCCGCACCCCCTACGAGCATGCCCTGTCGGTGCTGTTCGGCACCTTGCTGCTGACCATGGGGCTGGGTGGCGTGGTGGCGATTCGGGGCGCCGAGTCCATCTTCCGTCCCATCGAAAAGATGACGGCGGTAGTCAGGGCCGAGCAGGCAGGGGAGCGGCGGCGTATCGGCCCCGTGAAGTCCGAGGACGAGATCGGCGAGCTGGCGCGCCAGTTCGATACCATGCTGGACCTGCTGCAGGCCCGCAACGAACAGGTGCGGGCCGCGGCGGACTCGCTGGAAACCAAGGTGGAGCAGCGCACCTGCGAGCTCAAGGAGCAGAACGTCCGGCTGGAACGCACCATCGACCTGCTGCGCCAGACCCGCCAGCAGCTGGTGATTGCCGAAAAGCTGGCCGCTCTCGGGGAATTGACCGCCGGCGTTGCTCACGAGATCAACAATCCCACCGCCGTGATTCTGGGCAACATGGATATCATCGCCAGCGAGCTCGGCGAGCATGCCGAGCCGGTACGTACCGAGATCGACCTCATCGTCCAGCAGGTCTATCGAATACGTGCCATTGTCGATCAACTGCTGCGCTATTCCCGGTCCACCAGTCGTCCCGAAGCCTTGCAGGAACTTGATGTCAACGAAATCATCGAGAACACCCTGGTGCTGGTCCGTCACGAGCTGGCCGCCAAGGCGGCCAAGGTGGAGCGTCGTCTGGAGGCGACCAGTCGGGTCCGCATGAACGCCCAGGAGCTGCAGCAGGTGCTGGTCAATCTGATCGTCAACGCGGCCCACGCCATCCCCACGGAAGGGACCATCCGCCTCAGCACCCGCGAGTGGTCGCGGGGCGGTGTGGTGATCGGGGTCGAGGACGATGGAGAGGGTATTCCCCCGGCGTTGCTGGACCGGGTGTTCGACCCCTTCTACACCACCCGGCACCAGGGTTCCGGGCTGGGTCTGTCAGTCAGTTTCGGCCTGATTCGACAGTATGGAGGTCAGCTTACGGTGGCCTCGGAGCAGGGCAAGTGGACCCGATTCGAAATCTGGCTGCATCGCGAGCCGGTCTACACTGACGATGAGGAAGCGCTCATGGAACGCTACGTCGACAGTCAGGGAGCCTCTGCACCGGTGGGTCAAGTGGATGATCAGCAGGCGCGAAGGGGCGAGGAAGCGCAGTCTACAAAAGGCGGATGAGCATTCCGGAATGCGGGCCGATGTCACCGCGCCCCGGCACCATGATGCCGCCCATGGGCTTGCCGGTATCTGTGGATGCTGGGCCTGCATGTCGGGTATGTACCTACGCCGGGCACTTTCGTGGAGATGACGATGAACGAAGAGGTCTTTAACCAGCAAATAAGAAAATTTCTCAAGAAGGTCGGGATCACTTCCCAGAGGGAAATAGAAAAGGCGGTCCGCGAGCGCATCGCCAGTGGGCAACTGTCCGGCTCGGACCCGCTGCAGGCCCGCATGACCCTGCATGTTCCGGAACTGGACCTCACCATCGAAATCGACGAAGAGATCGCTTTGGAATAGCTCCTGCGAGCCGCCAGGCGGCGCGCCCCGCGCGCCCCGACAGACGCCGCTCGCTTTGGTCCCGCCCCGTCGCCGGCGCTGGGCGCTGCCAGGCCAACCCCGGCCCGTCTGCGCCCCGATCAACATATCCGCGACTTAACCGTCTCGCCCACCCTCCGGTCCCGGTTCCCAGCATGGACCAGGGTGGGTCAAATTGACCCTTGGTTTCGGACACGGATAACCAACCCTGCGGATCCGCCTCCTGGGTTGCTCCGTTCCGGGTACCTTTCGCCTCCCGCTTTCCTTTCCCGTCCTGGTACGGCCTTTGCTCCCTCGAGTACGAACGCTGGGGAGGTGAATGTTGGGTACCGAGTCCACGCCGAACGAAATGCCCACCGAGTTGCCGGTCGCCGTGGTGCTCCAACGGGAGGTCGCGGTGAGCGGCCGTTGGCGTGTTCCGCGCTGGAAGCTGCTGGACGTGGTGGCGGGGGAAGGCATCGCTGCGGGTCCCGGGGAGGCGGCCGAACGGGACGTCGCGGACCGGGTGGTGTGGGGCGGCCTGTCCCTGCGCCTGTACCGGGACAGCGCTGAAAGCTACTGGTACAACCTGGTGGGCAACACCCCATCCCTTTTCGTGGTCCTGCAGACGGACGACGACGACGGGCTGGTTCCGGTGGCCGTCACCGCCAACTACGACGAGGCCGGCGCCCATCTGGAGGGCGACGACACGGTGCTGTCGGTGCCCATGTCGGCCTCCGTCTACCGCTGGCTGGAGCAATATGTACGGGACAACTACCGTCCCCAGCCGCGCAAGGCCCGCAAGCGCAAACCCTGGATCGAGGAGATGGACGAATGACCGAGGACAACGGTGATGCCTGGAAAACGCACCGCCGTTCGGACGGGCAGGCCGAGGACCTGAGCGCCTTCGTCAGGCGCTGGTCCCAGCGCAAGCAAGCCGAGTCCCGGACGCCGTCGCCGCCTGCGGAGGCCGCACCGCCCGTGGGTCCCGGGGCCTCCGAAGCCGCTGCCGCCGAACCGCCTCCCGATCTGGAAACCCTCTCCGAGAGCAGCGATGTCAGTGCGTTTCTGGGCCCCAAGGTGGGTGAGGAGCTGCGCCGGCTGGCCTTTCGAAAGCTGTTCCACATGCCCAAGTTCAATATCCGCGACGGCCTCGACGACTACGATGACGATTACCGGGCCATTGGTGTTGTTGGCTCTGCGTTGGGCAGTGCCATTCACGAACGGGTGACCGGCTCGGCCCGTGAGAGCCTGCGGTCGGCCGGCGTGAGCCCGGGGGAGACGGACCGGAGACAGAGCGTCGAACCCCGGCAGCCAGCGGCGTCGGAGACGGACACGGAGGACGAGCCCGACGGAGGCCCGGCGTCCGCGTGAACCACAGTTTCCACGCTGAGGGGGAGAACGCTTCCATGGAGTCGTTGTTTGGCAGACAACTGCCGGCCGAGACCGCGGACGGTCGCGCCCGGGTGGCGGCGCTGGCCACCCTCAGCCGGATTCAACGGGAGCCGGCCGGGCTGGTGGACTACCGATCGACCGGCATGCTGTTGATCATCGGCGAGCGGGCCCGGGCGGAGGCGCTTGCGATCCGGTTGGGTGACCGCCTCCGGTGCCTGGTGCTGGCCACGGACCCGGACCCAGGGGAGGTGGCGCCGGCAGCCACGACTGTGGTGGGCATGCCATTGGCGGCGACCGGACATTTGGGCGCTTTTGAGGTGACCGCCCGGGTCGGTGAGCGGGAGCTGAATCCCGCCCGGCTTGTCGAACCGGCGCGGGAGTGTTTCGACCTGGTGCTGGATCTGTCCGATCCACCTCTTGTCAGCCACGAAATCGCGCCCCTCGGCTACTTTGCTCCGCGTGGCGACCCACAGGCGCTGGAGCGCTGTCTGAACGAGCTGCCCGAGCTGGTGGGCGAATTCCAGAAACCGAAGTTCTTCAACTACGATCCCGACATCTGCGCCCATGGCCGCAGCGGCATCCGCGGTTGCACGCGCTGTATCCAGGCCTGTCCCACCGGCGCCATTTCGTCCCTGGGCGAGCGCATCGAAGTCGACCCCTATCTCTGTCAGGGGGCGGGCAGCTGTTCCACGGTATGCCCAAGCGGTGCCATCACCTACAACTACCCGGCCGCGGAAGCGCTGCTGAACGGTTTGCGGCGCTCGCTGAGGGCCTACCGGGATGCCGGCGGCGAACATGCGCCTACCGTGGTGCTGCACGACGGCGAGCGGGGGGCTGCGTTGCTGGACGGTGCTCTGGATACCCTGCCCGAATGGCTGGTGCCGATGGAACTGGAAGGCGTCGCCTCGGCGGGCATGGACCTGTGGCTGTCCGCCCTGGCCTACGGGGCGGGCCGGGTACTGGTGCTGGCCCCGACGGGCATCCCGGGCAGCGACAGGCGGTCCCTGCAGACCCAGATCACCTATGCTCGCGCCATTCTCGAGACCATGGGGTACCCGCCCGGGTCGGTGGCGATGGTGGACGGCGAGCAGGCCGCGCGGACGGCCATGGAAGCGGGGACCGAACTGTCCTGCCCGGCGGCCGGCTTCGCCGGGCTCAGCGAAAAGCGCACCACCCTGCGTCTGGCTATCGGCCACCTCCACGAGCATGCACCCCGCCGGCCGGCGGCGGCCGAATTGCCGGCCGGCGCGCCCTTTGGGGAGATACGGGTCAACGCACAACGCTGCACGTTGTGCATGTCCTGCGTCGCGGTGTGCCCGGCCTCGGCCCTGGCGGACGGAGACGACCGTCCCCAGGTGCGCTTCGTGGAGGCGAACTGCCTGCAGTGCGGGCTGTGCTCGGCGGCCTGCCCCGAGCGGGCGATCGACCTGCATGCCCGCATCAACTATGACCAGCACGAGGCCGGTGCGGCCCGTGTGCTGCATGAGGAAGAACCGTTCAACTGTGTGGTCTGCGGCAAACCGTTCGCCACCCGGGCGATGATCGAACGGATGAACGAGAAGCTCGCAGACCATTGGATGTTCCGCACGCCGGAGGCACTGCGACGTCTGCAGATGTGCGAGGACTGTCGGGTGCAGGACATGTTCGCCGGCGGCGGTGCAGTGGATGTTTATGACCGGCCCCGGGATTCCTGATTGGACAGCCCGACGCAGCTGTTGGGTCAGTCTGACGCAGGCGCGGGCCCTGGTGGTGAATGCCCACGGGTTGCTTGGGGTCCCTGGGGGGCCGATTGTGGTTCTGTTCCGCGGGATTCCGGCATATGGCTTGCTATCTGTAGTGGTAACGCTCGACCGACGAGGAGCTTGTGCCGATGGAGTCACGGGGTAGTGCGGAACTGATGACCGGAACAGCACCGTCCGTACATGCCGGGTCCCGGGCCGAAGGGGAAGAACAGCTTCGTGCCCACACCTACAGCCTGTTGGCGGTGCTGCTCAACGGTCCGCCCACGCCTCAGACCCTGGACCTGCTCGTTCATATCGACGTGGATGATGGTGCCCAAGGGCCCATGGCCGCCAGTTGGGCGATGCTCAAGCTCGCCGGCAACCAGGTCGGACTGGGCGCGTTGGACGACGAGTACCACGTGTTGTTCGTCGGCATCACCATGGGCGAGGTCGTGCCCTACGGCTGCTGGTACCTCAGCGGCGTGCTGATGGACAAGCCGCTGGTGCACTTGCGCCAGGACCTGGAATACCTGGGCATCGAGCGGTGCGCCGATGTCCACGAGCCGGAAGACCATGCCGGTGCCCTGTGCGAGACCATGGCGTTGTTGTGCTCGCAGCCCGAGGAGTTCACCACGGACATGCAGCGTGAGTTCTTCGGCGCCCATATCGCGCCCTGGATGGCTCTGTTCTTCCGGGATCTGCAGAAGGCGCCGTCGGCCTGTTTCTACCAGGCGGTGGGCCGGCTGGGGGAGGCATTCATCGATTTGGAGCGGCAGTACCTGGCCATGCCGGACTAGGCCGGCAGGGCTGTCCGGGGCGACAGACGAGCAAGGGGAGAAGGGTCCATGAGTACCAAGGTGAACGTGTTTTACCGGTCCCGTCGTGCATTCCTGCGGGTGCTGGGTCTGGCGGGCGGCGCGGCAACGGTCCTGGCGTTCGGGCGGAGCATGGTGGCCGAAGATCCTGTGGACCACGGGGATGCGCCGGAGTCGGCAGCGCAGAGTACCGGCTATCACGTGACCGACCATATACGCACCTACTACGACAAGGCACGGTTCTGATGGCGGCGCGGGCCCGTCTTGCGACCCGTCCAGCCGGCAGGGAGATCGAGCGATGAAGCTTATCCGCAAACCAGATTCCATGACACCGGTGCAGGGCAGCCATAGTCCGGCCACCGGGGACGAGTCGGCTACCGGCGTCGACCGGCGTACGTTCCTGCGTCGTTCGGGCCTGACCCTGGGCGGAGCGGCGCTGGCCAATATGCTGCCCCTGGGGATGATGCGCAAGGCACGGGCGGTGGATATCACCCGCAAGGCCGGCGTGAAGATGGAGCACAAGCGCAGCATCTGCAGCCATTGCGCGGTGGGGTGCGGCGTCATCGCCGGCGTCCAGAACGGGGTCTGGACGGACCAGGAGCCGGACTTCGAGTCGCCGATCAACCTGGGGTCCCATTGCGCCAAGGGCGCGTCGGTGCGGGAAATCGGCTCCGGCGGCAAGCGCGTGCGCTACCCCATGAAGCTGACCGACGGCAAGTGGAAGCGCATCAGCTGGGATCAGGCCATCAACGAGATCGGCGACCAGCTGCTGAATATCCGCGAGAAATCGGGTCCGGACGCCGTTTTCTGGGCCGGTTCCTCCAAAGCCAGCAATGAAGGGTCCTATCTGCAACGCAAGTTCGCCGCCTTCTGGGGTACCAACAACATGGACCACCAGGCGCGCATCTGTCATTCCACTACGGTCGCGGGCGTCGCCAACACCTGGGGCTATGGGGCAATGACGAATTCCTTCAACGATATGCACAACAGCAAGGCGATGCTGTTCGTGGGCAGCAACGCGGCGGAGGCCCATCCGGTCGCCATGCAGCATATCCTGCGCGGCAAGGAAAATGGCGCCCAGATGATCGTGGTCGACCCGCGCTTCACTCGCACGGCGGCCCACGCGGACCAGTACATCCGGCTGCGGCCGGGCAGCGACGTGCCGTTCATGTGGGGCCTGCTGTGGCATATCTTCGAAAACGGCTGGGAGGACAAGGAATACATCCGCCAGCGCGTGTACGGCATGGACGAGATCCGCCAGGAAGTGAAGAAGTGGGACCCGAAGACGGTGCAGGACGTGACCGGTGTGCCCGAGGCGGACATGTACCAGTGCGCCAAGACCATGGCCGAGAACCGGCCGGGGACCATCGTCTGGTGCATGGGCGGCACCCAACATCATATCGGCAACAACAATACCCGCGCCTACTGTGTCTTCCAGCTGGCCCTGGGCAACATAGGTGTGTCCGGAGGCGGGGCAAACATCTTCCGCGGCCATGACAACGTGCAGGGAGCCACGGACATCGGGCCCAACTCGCACACGCTGCCGGGTTACTACGGTCTTTCCGAAGGGGCCTGGAAGCACTGGGCCCGGGTCTGGGACGTGGACTACGAGTGGTTGAAGGGCCGCTTCGACATGACCAAGAAGTACGATGCCGGCGGCGGCAAGCAGGCCTACACCATGAACATACCGGGCATTCCGGTATCGCGCTGGATCGACGGCATTCTGGTGGAGCAGGGCAACGTCCAGCAGAAAGACAACTTCCACGCCATCTTCTTCCAGGGCCACGCGGTGAACAGCCAGACCCGCGGCGTCGAGATGACCAAGGCGCTGGAAAAGGTCGACCTGGTGGTGGTGTCCGATCCCCACCCGACGGTGCTGGGGGTCATGGGCAACCGCAAGAACAATACTTACCTGCTGCCCACCTGCACCCAGTTCGAGACCTACGGTTCGGTCACCGCTTCGAACCGGACGATACAGTGGCGCGAACAGGTGATCGAGCCGCTGTTCGAATCCAAGCCGGACCACGAAATTCTGTATCTAATGGCCAAGAAGCTGGGCTTCGCGGATCAGATGTTCAAGCACATCAAGGTCACCAACAATCAACCGCTCATCGAGGACATCCTGCGGGAAGTCAACCGGGGCACCTGGACCATCGGCTACACCGGACAGAGCCCCGAACGCCTCAAGCTCCATGCCAAGCACCGCGGCACGTTCAATACCACCACCCTGCGTGCCGAAGGCGGTCCGGTGGACGGCGACTACTACGGCCTGCCGTGGCCCTGCTGGGGTACGCCGGAACTCAAGCATCCGGGCACGCCGATTCTCTACGACCCGAGCCAGCCGGTGGCGGATGGGGGACTGACGTTCCGCGCCCGCTTCGGCGTGGAGCACAACGGCGTGAGCCTGCTGGCGGACGGCGTCTACAGCAAGGGGTCCGACATCAAGGACGGCTATCCGGAGTTCACCGCCGACATGCTCAAGCAACTGGGTTGGTGGGACGAGCTGACCCCGGACGAACAGAAGCAGGCCGCGGGCCGCAACTGGAAGACGGACCTGTCCGGCGGCATACAGCGGGTCGCCATCAAGCACGGCTGCGCACCGTTCGGCAACGCGAAGGCGCGCACCGTGGTGTGGCAGTTCCCCGACCCGGTGCCCGTGCACCGCGAGCCCCTGTACACCGGACGCTACGATCTGGTGAGCAAGTATCCCACCTACGAGGACCACAAGGCGCTGTGGCGGCTTCCTACCTTGTACGCCTCGGTGCAGGCCAAGGATTACTCCAAGGAATACCCGTTGGTGTTCATCAGCGGCCGCATCGTGGAGTACGAGGGCGGTGGCGAGGAAACCCGCTCCAACAAGTGGCTGGCGGAGTTGCAGCCGTACATGTACGTGGAGATCAATCCAGCCGACGCCAACGACCGGGGCATCAGGGACGGGGACTGGGTATGGCTGGACGGTCCGGGCAGGGACACCAACAACCCGGGGCCGGCGGTACCGTCGCATATCAAGGTCAAGGCCATGGTGACACCCCGGGTGGGCCGGGGGGTGATCTGGACGCCCTTCCACTTCGGTGGCTGGTACGAAGGCCAGGACCTGCTGGATCGCTATCCGAAGGACACCGCGCCCTACGTTCGTGGCGAAGCCTGCAATACGGCCACCACCTACGGCTATGACCCGGTGACCCAGATGCAGGAGACCAAGGCGACTCTGTGCCAGATCAAACGGGCCTGAGAGGAGTAGACACCATGGCACGAATGAAATTTCTCTGCGACGCCGAGCGCTGCATCGAATGCAACGGGTGCACGGTGGCTTGCAAGAATGCCAACGAGGTACCGTGGGGCGTGAACCGCCGCCGGGTCATCACCCTGAAGGACGGCGAGCCCGGCGAGAAGTCCATCTCGGTGGCGTGCATGCACTGTACCGACGCGCCCTGTGCGGCGGTGTGCCCGGTGGACTGCTTCTACACCACCGCCGACGGTATCGTGCTGCACGACAAGGACCTGTGCATCGGCTGCGGCTACTGTTTCTACGCCTGCCCGTTCGGTGCACCTCAGTATCCGAAGGAATCGGCCTTCGGCGTGCGTGGAAAGATGGACAAGTGCACCTTCTGCGCCGGCGGGCCGCTGCCGGACAACTCCGACGCCGAGTACAAGGAATACGGCTCCAACCGTATCGCCCAGGGCAAGCTGCCGGCGTGTGCGGAGATGTGCGCGACCAAGGCGCTGCTGGCCGGCGATGGCGACCTGGTGGCCGACATCTACCGCAAGCGGGTCCTCAAACGCGGCGGGCGGCCCAAGACCTGGGGCTGGGAGACCGCTTATCCGAGTTGACGGTGTTGCCACGGGAGGCGGCGGACGGGAGATGGATTCATGGGCAGGATATTGAAGATCGTGGTGGTGTGCATGGGCGCGGCCGGCCTTCTCGGAGGCTGCTACCGCGCGCCGAACGATGTCCAGCTGCACAAACCGGGTGTCTACGAGGGGCCGCGCGATCCGCTGTTGGCGGTGGAAAAGGAACCCCAGCAGCAGAAGCGCCTTCAGGAGCGTTTCCAGCTGGTGCAGACCGACCGATAGCGGAAGTCTGTTGGCAGACCGCTCATAGCGGCATCGCGGGGAGGACGAACGGACCATGAATGGGCGACTTCTGGGTGCGGCGGTGATGGCGGCGGGCCTGCTGGTGCTGGGCGGCTGCCAGCCGGTACACGAGCCATGGGTGAACAACGGCAAGCAGTGGAAGGAACAGCACTTCAAGACCCACGAGCCGAACGCCGAGTTGCGCCAGCGGCTGGAAACCGGCCAGACGGACCGGTGAAGCGGAGGGAATGAAATGATCAGGGGCGAAACAGAGCGGCCTTCGGGACGTAATGCGGCCAGCAGTCGCCTGGTGTTCTGGAGCGTATCCATTCTGCTGATTCTCAGTGCGGCGTTTACGCTGGGCGGGTACCTGTACAGCACTACCGCCAACGCCCAGCAGGCCACCAGTCGGGACGTCAATCCCAGAGCCAATTTCTGGCGGGCCGTGCGGGACGGCGACCGGGGCGACACCAGCTCATCCGGCCCGTACACGACCAATGTCTTCATCCAGAACGGCGGGCAGAACTTCCGCATGCTGCGCAACGGGCCGCTGGTGAGCTACGGTGCGGGGCTGATGGCCCTCATGCTGGCGTCCATCATTGTGTTCTTCGCCGTGCGGGGGCGGGTCCGGATTCAGGGGGGGCGCTCCGGCGAGCGCGTTCCGAGGTTCACCCTGACGGACCGTGTCCTGCACTGGTCGGTGGTGGTGTTGTTCCTGCTGCTGGCGATTACCGGACTGATCCTCATGTACGGGCGGGCGGTGCTGATTCCGGTGTTCGGCCTGTCCGCATTCTCGGCCATCGCTTCGGCCTCCAAATTCGCCCATAACCTGTTCGGGCCGCTGTTCGTGGTGGCCCTGGTGATGATGATCGTCAAGTTCATCGCCGGCAATCTGCCGGCCCGTGGCGATCTGAAATGGCTGCTGCGTGGCGGCGGTATGCTGCGCGGACGTCACGCCAGCGCCGGGCGCTACAACACCGGCGAGAAGTTCTGGTTCTGGGTGGTGACCGTGATGGGATTGGCGGTGGCCGTCACCGGGCTGATCATGGACTTTCCGGTGTTCGGACAGACCCGGGGCCTCATGCAGATATCCCAGTTGCTGCACGGAGCGGCGGCACTGATCTTCATCACCGGTGCCCTGGGTCACATCTATATCGGCACCCTGGGTATGGAGGGGGCACTCGAGGCCATGACCCAGGGCAGCGTGGACGGCAACTGGGCCCGGGAGCACCATGACAAGTGGTACGAAAAGATGAAACAGGAGGGAAAGCTGCAGCCGGCCGGCACCGGCCAGGCGCGCGCCAGCACCGGCCCGGCCCCGCTGAGCCCGGCGTCCGGGGACAATTCATAGCTCGACAAGAAGTGACAACAGGGGAATAGCGATGACCTTCCTCGACTTCGTGCAGGGGCCGCTGTGGACGGTGGCGGGTTGGGTGTTCGTACTGGGCGTGCTGTGGCGCATCATAGGAATGTTGCGTCTGCCGGGGCGCAGAGATCTGTCCGCCGGCCGGGGGTCGGGTTTCGCGGGCGGTCTGCGCGCCGCCTTCCGCCATTTTCTTCCGGCGTCAGGATTCGGTGGCCGTACCGCCTACCACGTGGTCGCCGGCTACATGTTCCACATAGGCTTGTTCGTGCTGGTCCTGTTCGGGGCGCCCCATGTGGCGTTCATCGCCGAGAAGTTCGGTGTCTCCTGGGCAGCTTTGCCGAACTGGGCGTTCATCCTGGTCTCCGAAATCGCCTTCGCCGGCCTGATCATGCTGTACCTGCGCCGGCTGCTGGACCCGGTGATGCGGGTGATCTCCGACGCCGATGACCATATCGGCAGCCTGTTGGTGTTCCTGGTGATGCTGACCGGGTGTCTGGCGCTGGCCCAGAGCTTTACAGTGCTGAAGGCGGTCCACATGCTCACGGTGGACCTGCTGCTGCTGTACTTTCCCTTCAGCCGCCTCATGCACACCTTCATGTTCGCATGGAGCCGCAGCTACACCGGCGCCATGTACGGGAGACGGGGGGCGCCGCTATGAGTGCACAGACCGCGGTGGCGAGTTTTCTGGACCAGACCGGCGCGATGGTGGCGTCGTATCTGGACGCCTGCGTGCACTGTGGCAACTGTGCGACGGCCTGTCACTTCTACGAGGCCAGCGGCGATCCGCGCCATACGCCTATCCACAAATTGCTGCCCCTTGCCAAGGCCTACCGACGCCACAAGGCGCCGTTTTCGAGCTTCAAGCGCGTGCTGGGGTTGGCCCCCGCCGAGGTGACCGAGGGCGAGCTGCAGGAATGGCAGGAGCTCATCTACGATACCTGCACCATGTGCGGCCGCTGTACGCTGGTGTGCCCCATGGGCATCGATATTGCGACGCTGGTGCATGTCTCCCGGCGGGGCATGGTGGCCGCAGGGCTGGCGCCGCCGGAGCTGATGGCGGTGGCCGAGCGCTCGCGGGACGAAGGCAGCCCCCTGGGGGTCACGCCCGAGAAGCTCAAGGAGCGCATCGAGTGGCTGCGGGATGAGTACGACGTGGAGATTCCCCTGGACAAGCCCAAGGCCCAGGTGCTGCTCACGGCCTCATCCATCGAAACCATGAAGTATCCACACTCCCTGGCTGCGATGGCCAAGATTCTCAACCATGCCGGTGAGGACTGGACCTTCTCCACCCGGGGTTACGAGGCCACCAACTTTGGCCTGCTGGCCGGTCACATCGACGTGAGTGAGACGATGGTGTGCCGCATTGTGGAAACCGCCGAAGCGCTGGGGGCGAAGCTGGTTATCCTGCCGGAGTGCGGCCATGCCTACGGCGCGTTGCGCTGGAGCGGTGCCAACATAATCGGTCGCGAGCTGCAGTTCGAAGTGCTGCAAATCGCTGAATATCTGGCCAAGCTCAAACGGGAGGGACGGCTGAAGTTGAGCCCATTGACGGAGTCGATCACGTTTCACGACCCGTGCCAGGTCGCCCGCCGGGGCGGGGCAACGGACGCGCCGCGGGAGGTGCTGGCCGGTTTCGCCCGGGACTTCCGGGAGATGGATCACGCCGGCAATGGCAACTGGTGCTGCGGCGGTGGCGGCGGGGTGAGCACCATCACCCGTGCGAACGACCTGCGCCACAAGACGTTCGAGATCAAGATGCGCCAGGTGGAGGGTACCGGGGCCGGCATGCTGGTCAGTTCCTGCGCCAACTGCCGACAGACTTTCGATGACGACAAGGCGTTCTATAACTGGGATCGCGATGTCGGGAGTCTGGTGGAGTTGGTGGCCGATCATCTGGTGCAGTAGTAGCGGCCCTCCGGATCGGACCCGGGCCAGCAGCGCAATACCGAGGGCGGCCGGTGGGTGTGGCGCGTGCCCGCCACGATCACAACCAATCCAGGGGGTGCAAACGGGGTACCGACGCAGTGCACCGTTGAGGGGATCTGTGGGACTACCCCGGCCGGAACCCGAATCCCGGCCGGGGTTTTTGTTGGAGAAATCGGAGGGAGAAATCGGGGACAGACCACGATTTCCAAGCCCCCAACGACAGTCAAGACAATTTAGATGAGGGAGGAAATCGTGGTCTGTCCCCAATTTCCTGAGGTTGGTGTCTGGCTGTTGCTGATGACTGTTGCGGTGCTGGCCCATGGGGCGCCCGCAGGCGGGACATGGCAGCGGGCCATCCGGACATCGGACCTGGGTACCATCGAGCGCTTGATGGCAGCGGGCGCGAACGTGAATCAGGCGACGGCTGCCGGCAAGACAGCACTGATGGCGGCCGCGGGGAAGGGCGACTACGCGCTGGCGGCCCGGCTGGTGGCGGCGGGTGCGAGTGTCACAGCGCGCAATCGCAACGGCGGCACGGCCCTCATGTACGGCGCCGTGGGGGGCAATGCCCCGGTGATCCGGCTGCTGCTCAAGCACGGTGCGTCGGTTGATGCTGTGGCCGCCAATGGCTGGTCGGCCCTGACCCTGGCCGCGGTGAAAGGGCACCTGCCGGTTGTCGATCTGTTGCTGTCCCGCGGCGCGGACCCGACGGTTCGCGATGTCTATGGATGGACCGTACTCATGCGTGCGGTGGGCGCGAACCGTGCGGCGGTGGTACGCCGCCTGCTGGCCACCGGCAAGGTGGATGTGAATGCCGCCGACGAGCAGGGAGAAACGGCACTTCACCACGCGGTGATGAATGCCAATCCCGCCATGGCCCGTCTGTTGGTGGCGGCCGGCGCCCGGGTGGATGTCAGGGACAGTCGCCATCGGACACCGCGCACACTGGCGCTCGAGTCGGGGCAGACTGAACTCGCCGCCTGGCTCGCCGAGGTCGCGGCCCGGAGGAAACCGGGGACAGGAAACCGGGGACAGACCACGATTTCCCCCGGGAATTGCCCTGACTGTCGTTAGTGCCTGGAAATCGTGGTCTGTCCCCGATTTCTTCAGCACAGGATGCGATTGCGCGTGTAGTCGGCCAGCGGCACCACTGGCGATGCGTCCGCCACTTGCTGCCGGATATCGCTGGTTTCGTACTCCAGCGCCAGGTGAAAGCCGAACTTGTCGAAGAATCGCTCGAACAGCACCGCGCCCTGGGTACCGGTGGCGTAGAGGGCGTCGTCGGCGCGATCGTACTCCAGGCGGATAGTCGCCAGAGGATCCGGGGCCGGACCGCCCAGCACCCTGGCGCCGTCGGTGGCGTCGTACACGCTGTTTTCCGAGCAACAGTAGATGATGTGGGCCTTGCGGGCGCTGTGTTGTTCCTTGTTCACAAAGGCCGTCGGTCCGGGGCGATAGTTGATGAAACTGACCTGGCGTGCCGGATAACTCATACGGTGGGAGCAGATGGCGGAGAAGGCGACAATTGCGTCGTGGGGGCCTACGCCGCCCGGCCAGCGGTAGGAATGGCCGGTGTCCGTTGTCAGGGTGTCCGGCCGGGCAGGCTCGCCCAGGTTCAGCAGGAAGCAGGGAGTGGTGACATATGGGTAGTGGAAGATGTAGTTCACCCCCACATGCAGGTCGGCCGCCCGTAGCACGGCGCCTCGACCGTCCACCAAGCGCACGCGGGCGTAGCGGCGTAGCGGGCCTTGCGGTGCCGCCTGCAGGCACGGCGGCAGACCGGCGGCTGCGGCGGTCGACAGGCACAGCTTTACGAAACGTCTGCGGTCGAGTCCTTTCTGTCTGGCCATGACTCCCCCCACATCAACCGGATGGTTCCGTTCTCACCAGATAGTCCGTCAGGGCGATGCGTCGCGGACCTTGGCCGGCCACCTCCACCACCAACGCCCCTTCGGCGTCGATCTCCGCGGCGGTACCGCTGACGGCACCGCCGTCCAGTGCAACGCGGACATGCTCGCCCATACCGCTGGCCCTTTGCAGCCAGGCGGCCCGCACCGGCTCGAAACCTTCTTCGGCCCAACGGTTGATCCAGCCAAGAAAATGCCGTGCGAAATGCTCCAGCACGTCAACGGACGAAGTCCGGCAATCGCCTTCCTGTTCCACGCTGGCGGCGGCAAAGCCCAGGGCCGGCGGCGGCTGTACGATGTTCACGCCGACCCCAAGCACGCACCACGGCGCCTGGTCGTTGAAAACGGGACCCATGTTGAGCCAGACCTTCCCCGCCTTGCCTTCGTTGAGCAGCACAGTGCCGGGCCATCGGTAGTTGAGACGGGTCATGGGGGAAACGATGTCCGCCAGCGCCGCTCCCAGGCTCACGGCCGCCACCATGACCAGTTCCGTTGCGGTGGAGACGCGCGTTTCCGGGCGCAGGATCAGGGCACAGAGCAGCCCCCCGGGGGGCCCCAGCCAGCCGGCCTGGTGGTCTGCGCGTCCGGCTGTCTGTCGGTGCGCCCACACCAGGGTGCCTTCATCGGCTCCCTGCCCGGCAAGGCGTATCGCCTCGGCGCACACATCCGGGGTGCCTTCCAGGGTCACCAGCTCGTAAAGTGGCGGCAGGTCGGCCGAACGGGTCATGGTATAAACGCGATTTAAGCAGGCTCCCGATAGCCAAAAGTCTAGCTCATGGCAGCGTCTGATGGCCTGATCGACGGCACGCTTGACGTTGTGGGCCTCCTGTACAGTCGTGCGGGCAGGGAATGATTGGTAAGGTTCTGACGTCAAACCCGACAGACAGAGTGACTGAGATCGCCGCATTGGGCGGCGGGTTGGCGGAACCCATTGAAACTGCAAGGAAGGGTGCTCATGGTAAACAGGCGCTGGTTGACGGTGGTAGCGGCAATGCTGATTGCCGTGATGCAGACGACGGTAGCGGCGGCCGCTGGAAAGCCGGCCCATTCCGATGCCGGCGGCATCTTCGCCACTCTTTCCAAATTGAACTGGGTCCAGCAAGGCCAGGGCGCCCGACTGATGTATGTCTTCATCGACCCCAACTGCCCCTACTGCCACAAACTGTACATGGAACTGCAGCCCAAGATCGGCCCGGAGCATCTGACGGTGCGCTGGGTCCCACTGGGGATTCTGACCACCACCAGCGCCGGCAAGGCGGCCGCCATCCTGGGTGCCAAGGACCGTGCCGCCGCCCTGAAACTCAACGAATCCCACTACGTCCGGGGGCAGGGGGGAGGCATTCAGGAAGCGCTTCCCGACGAGCATGTGTCCGACGAGTTGAAGGCCAATCAACACGCCTGGTCGCAGACCGGGGCGACCGGGGTGCCTACCATCATTTTCCGCGATCAGTCGGGTCATCCCACCATGGTGCAGGGCGGTCCGACACCGGATCAGCTCAAGGAACTGCTCACCCACGTCCACTGATTGCGCCGGCGTTCGGTAACCGCCCGACTGGGGCGCTCGGGCCGAGCGCTCCAGAGTTCGACGGGCAACTCCCGCAGAAGTCTTCCACAACCCGCACTGGCAGAGGCGATCGGGCAATACACAAACGCCTTGTCGCCGATCCGGCTCCGGCGGTGTCCCATCCACGGCTGGTGCCCGGCCACAGTCTGTAAGGTTGCCCGTGGCGCGGCGACTAACGGTCGAAAGAGCAAAGATCGCGGCGGAAGAGGGCAGTGCTTCGCCTTGGCGCGGACGGCTCCGGCCGGCCGTTGACCGGCACGCGCTGCGCCGGCCGGGGGAGAGGTCGTGATGGGTATGACAGCAACGATGGCTGCGGTTTGGCACCGGTCCGCTCAATGGCTTGATCGCGCTTCGCCGGTGGCCGACCTGGCAATACGGCTATGGGTGGCCCATGTCTTCTTTCAGGCGGGACTGACCAAAGTCCAGAGCATGTATTCCACGGTCGGGTTGTTCACCTATGTTTACCATGTGCCGCTGCTGCCGCCGGAGGTGGCTGCCTATCTGGGTACGGCCATCGAGCTGAGCCTGCCGGTACTGCTGGCCCTGGGGTTGGCGGGCCGTGTCAGCGCCGGGATACTCTTCGTGTATAACATCATCGCGGTCGTTTCCTATCCGGGGTTGAGTGCAGACGGCATCGAGTTGCACGTGATGTGGGGAATCATGTTGCTGGCGACGTTTCTGCACGGCCCGGGAAGCCTGTCCCTGGATTCCCTGCTGGGCCGGCTCTACCGTCGGTGGCGCTGCGATGGGCCGCAGGTGACCGGTTCTTGAGGCGGTGGTGACGGACAAATCGCCGCTTACCCGTGCCACGCAGCGCCTGGCGGGACACTGACGGTGCCGGCGGCACCAACTGCACACCGGGCCGGGTGTCTGGAGTCCGGCTTTGCCGATAACGCGTACGCCGGTCTGAGGGTCGGCGTTGTCCGTCGGGGGACGGGGTTTCTATCGGCCGGCAGAGCGGTGCCCCATCGCTCCGCCCAGCACCGTGTATAACCCGTCTATCGTCCGAGCCTCACGGGGTTGATCCTCATCAATGCGCGGTTGCCGGTATCTCTGGTAGCGTACCACTCGTATTCAGCGCGTTTCAGAAGAACGCTCAGCCCATGGACTGGGGCCTGTTCATCAGCGCGGCAGACGGGTCCCGAGGCTTAGCAGGCTGTTGAAATTCGCGTCCTGATGGCGAAGATAGGGACCACCGACAAAGAACAACAGGAAAAGCGATGCGCGGAGCCGATATTCAGCAAGATGCGTTGTTCAGCACGGTCAGTCCCGAAT
>Ga0307441_1000194_pt1 | contig 23606 bp, 48 predicted proteins | sample SalMarWE160420MG_FD_202149 | JGI IMG/M metagenome (GOLD analysis project Ga0307441, IMG submission 202149) | Salt marsh sediment microbial communities from the Plum Island Ecosystem LTER, Massachusetts, United States - WE1604-20 | ecosystem: Environmental > Aquatic > Marine > Intertidal zone >... | reverse complement strand
TAGCAACTAGAAGAAAAATAGGAAGATCCTATACAAATAAAACAGCCGGATATATAGTTAAAAGCATTATTGATAATTATATTAATGAGCTAGGTGTGAGTTATGGAACTATTCAAGACGGGCCAACATTTGATATAGTAACATTTAATTATTGTAGTTGTGAAGAAGCATTAAATAAATTACAGTTAGCGGCACCGGGTTATAATTGGAACATTGATTTTGATAAAAAACTAAATTTTTATATAAAAGCTACAAACAAGTGTACAACAGTTATTGACAACACATTTCAACATAAAGGATTTAAACCATTTAATACTTTAAATGAATATAGAAATGTACAATATATAGATGGTGGGTTAAAAGAAACTTTATATCAAACAAATTATACACCAAGCCCAAAACCAGACGGCGAATCAATGACTTATACTGTTAAATTTGGAATTGCCAAAGAACCAGTTATTGAAATTAACGTAAATGGTGCCGGTTGGGCAACTCAAACCGTAGGCATAAACGGAATTGACACAGGTAAACAATTTTATTGGAATTATGGGAGTAAACAACTTGTACATGATGACGGAGAAACACCATTGACTGATCTTAACCCAACAGCCGACCAAATAAGGGTAAGTTTTTATGGGTTAACTGATGTTAGAATTAAATATCAAGATGTTACTAAAATTGCAGAACGTGCCGGAATAGAAGGGAATAGCGGAATATATGAAGAAGTATTCCAAAACAAAGATATTAATTCAAATTTAGCGGCTGTTGATTATGCCAAAGGATTAATAGAAAAATACTCCGATCAAAATTATATTATGCTTACTATAGAGGATGATTTGGGAGATATTGATATAAATAAATTAATAAAGATAGAGAAACCATTATTTGATATTGATGACTGGTACTTAATAGAAAGCATAAGAGGAAAACATCAAACAGCCGAACATATAACATATGAAATTAAATTATTATCTGGTGAATTTGTGGGTAATTGGGAAGATTATTTTAAATCACTTTTAACACAAAAAACAGACATTTTAAGCGATGATTCAATTGTTTACTATTATGAATATAAAGACGAATATAATTGGCAAGGAACGTATAATTTACAACAATGTGAATTACTCGTCCCTCTTGCTACACTAGCACCAAGTTTAACATTATCACCGGGAACAACTATATTAACAAATACTCTATATGATTAAGGGGTGAAATGATGAGATATAAAGATTTTTATAAGCATAAAGGTATTTACCTTTTGAAAAAAGTAAATACTAAAACATTAAAGGTAATAGAAAAAAAAATTATTTATAATACATTGACTGATATTGCGCTTAATGAAATAGTTAAACCTTTTTATGGAGGCGTACCGGACATAGAAGTATTAGAATTTGCAATAGGTACCGGAACAGATCCGGAGAAATCCGATGATACAACATTACAAACCGAAGTATTTAGAACTAGTAAAACAGATCAAAACGTAACAGGTACCGGAGAAGTAACAACAGAATTTATTCTATCAGGTGTTGATTATACAGGGGCTATAAATGAAATTGGTATATTTGCCGGATCTCTTGCGGCTGTATGGGGTGCCGGTGCTGGCAAAGATACCGGATTATTAGTTAGTCGTAGATTATGGAGCACAATACTTTCGGCAGATGAAGCAATATATGTACAAAGAATAGAAAATTTTGGGTAAAAGGAGGGATTTTAATGTCAGTTTCTTATACAACTAATATGTTGTTAGGGTTACCAACAGTTGCAAATAGCTTTAATGTTTGGGGAAATGAATTAAATACATTATGTTGGCTAATAGATGGCGCAGTATTTAGCAATAATTTCGCCCAAGATGCGGCAAGTCATACCGCATTAACTTTTTATTATAGAAATGGTAGAGTTCAAAATGGAACTTCAACGACAAATGTGTCAGGATCCAGTATAGCATTAACAGATAACAGCACTAACTATATTGAAGTAAACACATCCGGAACAGTTTCAAAAAATACAACTGGATTTACTCCGGGATCAATTCCACTTTATACTGTTATCACTGCATCCGGTGCAATGTCTACAATTACAGATAAAAGATGTTATTTAAATCCAAACACGAGTAGTTATTGGACTTATGCGACAGATAGCATAAATACAACTTACAATTTAATGATTGGAACAGGAGTAAAAAAAGACTGGAAAGACACTTATAATTACATGCAACTTGGAGGAAATGGAAGTATAGCTTTTAGTAAAACTGCTACTTATCCAAGTTATTTATTTATTAGTGATAATTTATATTATGATGATACTTCTGATAGATGGGAAGTAATATATGATGGTTATACATCACAGATAAAATTATCAGGTGGTAATGTGTATATTTTAACTGGTGATGATTTGTCGGCGGATGCAGATGCAAACTTATTGGTCACTGCTAGATTTGACCAAGAAAGAAATTTATTAATTGGTGGTGCTACTTCTCCTCAAGTTGTAGCCGGATTTGCTCAGGGGTGCATATCATTAAAAAACCTTACAACTCCAACCAATGTAACTTCAAATCAAATTGATCTTTATTGTACTGATGATGCAAATGTAACACTAGGAATATTAACAGAGGAAGCAGTAACAGCCGATACAGACGAAACACAATTTAGTCATAAATTTAGAATTTGTATTAATGGTACTGATTACTATATCATGTTAATTCAAGTGTAATATAAATGTAATTTTTTTTTATCCACAAAACATACAAAAAAGTATTGCATTATACTTTTTTGTATGATATTATATATATATATATAAGTTGAGGCAAGGCAAAAATAAAAGGGGGATTTGAAAATGAAAACTATTAGAATTAATGACAAGTGGGATAATTGGAAGGTATGGATAATTAAAGTTTATAATAGGGGTGAAGTTTATTTTAATCAAGAATGTCATGGAACTATGACAAATTACAAGTTTGTGAGGACAACAAAAAAATACTTAAAAGAATATTTAAAAATTGATGTAAATGAAGAGTTTTACAAGGATGAGTATTCAAGATCGAAAGAAGAATTAAATTACAGAGATAGATTTATTTCTAAATGTAGAGCTATTGAAGAAAGTATATTAAATGAAAGTCTACCATTTTAAAGGAGGAAATGAGAATGAATATAAGAGAACAATTAACAAAACCTTTTGATCCAAAAGATGAAAAGTGGAGAATCATTGAGGCCGGTAAAAATAATAATGGCATTTGGGCAAAGGTTTGTAAATACATAGATGCAAGATTAGTACAAAATAGACTCGATGAAGTGTTCGGGTGGGACAATTGGGATAATGAAGTTATCCCGGTTGACTACATTGACAACAAAGGAAAACAAAAAAGCGGCTTTATCAGTAAAATAATAGTTAATTTTGAAGGTAAAAAAATTGTCAAGTCTGATGTTGCAGACTTGACAGACTTTGAAGAACTAAAAGGCGGCGCGAGTGCTTCATTTAAAAGAGCAGCATCAAGCGGTTTTGGTATAGGTAGATATCTATATGATGAAGACTATAAGTTTGTGAAAACTAGCACTAAAAAGGATGATTATTACACAGAATATGCAAAATTAAGAGATGGTACGGTTTACTATTGGGCCTTACCATCAACACAAATAACAAAGAAACCTAGTGAAAAGAAACCTAGCAATAATAGTTATCAGTCAGTTAATAGCAAAGGAAATAAAGTTATTATAGAAGATACTAATCCAATCATTGAAGACAAGCATATAAAATGTATATATGCCAAAACAAGAAATATACTTTTAAATGATGAAGAAATAAAAAAAATTATTAAAGATAAATTTAAAGTTAATAGTAAAAAAGAATTGAGAATAGAGGGTTTTAAATGTTTGATGAATTATATTGATACCATGATTAGCACAAAAGATCACAAAAAAATATTAGTTTTATTAGATAAAAAAGGTAGAAATACTGATGAGTTAGAATGGTTTGTCAAGAAATGGCAATTAAAATCTATTGCCTATATGACAAAGAAACATGTAAACTATATAATTGAAAAATTAAAGAAACTTCCAGATAAGGAAGAATTAGAACCAAAACCAGTTGATGAAGATGTAAAAGCCTTATTTGCTACTAATTAGTAGCAAATAAGCAGAAAGGGAGAATAAAATGATTAAAATAAATGAATATGTAAATGGTAATTTTGTATATTGCCATACAACAACAAATAATAAAGAAAAAGCGGTCGAAAAACTAGGTTACATTTATACAGCCACAACAATGTTAATAAAAGAGGAAAACATAGATTTTAGGCCAAATGATAGTATTAAGTTCTTTGATGAAAAGAATGATTATGTAGAAATAGAAATAGAGGAGGAATAAAGAATGAAAACAGGTGATATTGTGTATGTAGAGTGTAATAATTATACTTATTCAACTATACATATTAATAAAATTAAAAGAATTACAAAAACATTAATAATCTTAATGGATGATAGTAGATATAAAAAGGTTAATGCCTCACATTATTTACAGGCAATAGGAACGAGAGAATGTCATGGAATGGGTCCAAATGATTACATATATTCTCAAAAAAATGAATATATAAGAGACAAACATATAAACCAATGTTTGTCTGATATTATAACTATTAGACAAAACAAATTACAGGAGTATATCAAGAAAATTACAAATTATAAAATTCTTGGAGATATACTTAAAAGTATTGAGGCATACTTAAAAGTATGATATACTAATTATAGAAAGTGAGGTGTTGTTAAATGTGGTATATGAAGTGCCCTAAGTGTGGCAAATCAGTCAATAAAAATCCGGGAAAACCTTATAAGGAAGATATAAAAACTAAAGGTTGGAAAACAGTTACAAGAATAAAAATCAATTATGATTGCAGTTCTTGCGATTGGACAAAGACAGAGACAGAAGAAGTAAATTAATGAATGGGGGGTTAACCCCCCAAATCATTAATATGGCAAGTAATGAAATGTTAAATTATATTTTAATTATGAAGGGATTTGTATATTATGTCAATGTCAACGGTTAGAAGTTTATGGGTAAAAAATGAAAAAAGGCGGTTAAAAGCTGCAATTAGATTGTTTGACTATATATTATCCCAATATCATGCTTTATATGGGGATGATATAAGGCCGGGAATGATTGAGAGCTATAAAAACAATTTAATTAATAGAGAGTATGTTATTAGAGAATTGGAGGAGTTGGAAAAATGAGAGAGATAGCAATTGTAGGTATGAAATATATTGATGAAAAGTTTAAAATGAATCCAAAACTATTTATAGGTGAAAAAATAATTTTAAATGAGGAAGAAAATAATAAATATGATAAAAAAGCAATTGGTGCTTATTATTATGATGATGATGACAAACTAGTTAAATTTGGTTATGTTGCAAAAAATCAAAATGATGGAACAATTAATACAACATCGGTTTATAGGATAATAGGACAAGCACCTTCATGTATTTATATTGTTGAATATGAAAAAAAAGAAGATGAAGAATATTATAAGAGAATGAATGAAGAAATTGACAATTGGTATATTGCATCATGCCAACATGATAAACCACAATTAGATAGTTCAATATTCAATGTTTATAATACAAGAGAAGAAGACGACGGGTTTGATTTTATGGACAATGAAGAAGAAAACGATTTTTGGGACACTTTGTTTAATGATTTTTTTTGGGATTAGTATTATTAATTTTAAATAAAGAATTGATAAAGGAGGAAAGACAATGAATGAATATGAATTAAAAGAATTAATTAGATTGTTTTGGAATTATAATAATAATCCATGCAAAGAGACAGGACACGAGTTAAAATTTTTATTAAAGTATTGTGCAAAAAATATAAATTTAAAGAAACTAAAGAGTAAGCAATTAAAGTTTAAATAGGAGGCAAAACAATGGATAACAATAAAATAGTTATAGAAATTTATTTTTGGGGAATTATAACAGCATTATTTGTATTAATAGGTATGATTTTAATAATTATGAAAGGATAAAATTAAATGGATATACAATTAAGACCATATCAAGAAAAATGTATTGATATAATAAAAAATAAAAAACCTGGTAAGTATTTAATACAGATGGCCACTGGACTTGGAAAAACGGTTACTTTTTCACAAGTCCCATTTAAAAAAAGATTATTAATTGTCTCTCATAGACAAGAGTTAGTTACACAGCCGCAAAAATTCTTTAATTGCTCTTATGGGATATGTCAGGGACAAAATAAATATTCCAATGAAAAAGTTATTAGTGCAAGTGTTCAAACTTTAGTAAATCGCTTAGATACCTTTAAAAAAGATGATTTTGATTATATAATAATAGATGAAGCCCACCACGCGGCGGCATCTTCATATAAAAAAATAATTGAATATTTCGAGCCAGACTATTTACTAGGGTTCACAGCGACACCAAATCGCGGAGATAACATTAAATTGTCAGATGTTTTTGACGAAATTATTTTCGAGCGTGATTTAAAATGGGGGATTTTAAATAATTTCCTGTGCGGTATAGATTGTAAGAGAGTAACAATTGATTATGATTTGTCAGAAGTTAAAAAATCAGGCGGAGATTATCAGGCCAAATCTTTAGACCTAGCAGTTAATATAAATCAAGCAAATGACGGAATAGCAGACACTTTTTATAAGCATGCTAGAGGGCAAACTATTATATTTTGTACCAGTGTTAATCATTGCTATGAAATACAAAAGAGAATTGAAGGTTCAAAGGTCATAGATGGAAAAACAAAAAAAGAAGACCGGGAACAAATAATAAAAGATTTTACCGACAGGAAATTTAAATGCTTAATCAATTGTTTAGTATTTACAGAAGGGACCGACATTCCACTAATAGAGACGGTTATAATTGCTAGACCGACACAAAATGCAAGTTTATATACTCAAATGGTTGGAAGAGGATTGAGGTTATATGAAGGCAAGGAAAAACTTTTATTAATTGACTGTGTTGGTGCTTCAAGTCTAGATTTATGCACAGCGCCGACATTATTTGGCCTCAATGCTGAAATATTAGATAAAAAACAACAGGATGAAATTGAAGGCGATTTATTTGATATCGAAGCATTAGTTTTTGAATATGCAGACAGCCCAAAAACTTGGATTAAAAATATTAAAAATGTTGAAATATTTAAAAAGAAAAATGGATATGATACACATAACGTAAATTATCTTCTAATGCCTGATGGATCACTGAGGTTAAGACTGAAAGGTTTGGATCTTACAATTAAAAAACCAAATGAATTAGGCAGTACGAAAATGAATAATGGAAATTTAATACCTATGCAAAAAGCTTTTGATTTAATATTCAATTTTCTAGTTGATAATTATCAAGATGATTCCAATATTTGGAATACTAGCAAAATAAAAAGATGGGGAAAAAATCTAGCAAGCCAAGATCAAATAAATTTTATTGCTAGGTTAGCAAGCGAAAAAAATATAAAATTAACTGAATTGATTTCTAGCAAAAAATTAAACAAAGAACAGGCTGCTAGTTTAATAAATCACTTGCTATGTGATAAAAGTTGCACCTAGCAGACAATAAAGAAGTCTAGCAGACATAAAAGAAAGGGGGAAATTAGCAATGAATAAATATAGCCAATTAATGGTAATTGTAAGTTTTTTTCTATGCTTAATATTTGGATTAGGCCTAGCAACATTTAATGGATCTAATCTAGCAGACAAACAATGGTTACAACTAAATTGTATTTTATCAGGATTCTTTTTACTTTTTAGTTGTCTATCATTAAAAAAGAAAGGAGGAAAAAACGATGATAAAAAACATAAGAATGGATGATAAAAATATATTTGTCAATTGTTTTGGTGATAGCCATTATAATAAAATAATGGCCAAACTAGCAGATTACAAAATAAACCAAGACTACTTAATCATTAGAGATATAATGGGTAAAAATCATTATTTTAGTGGTGGTAGAGAAAATATAAATGTTGAGGAGTTGGAAAAAGTTTATGGATAATTTAGATTTAATAATGATGGAAAATTTACAAAATAAAAACATACAAAATAGATTTAACTCATTAACCGGTTTTGATATAAATTTATTTTTAGAATTATTGGTTAATGGTCAATTAGAAATAAAAAACAAGCAACCAGAAAAGGAAATATATAAATGTAATAGATGTAATACAGAATATCACATTAAATTAGGCAAAACAAATTATTATAGATATGATATGGATATAGAAGAAAGAAAAGTTGAAAAAACTTATAATTTTCATTGTGTGAAATGTTGTTTACCTTTTAGATTTAATAGAAAAATATTAGGAATAGAGGTATTAAACTTTGAAAAATAACTTTGAATATCAGATAGATAAATTAATAGAAGTTATAAATAGATCAGGTAAAGGGTTCGGATGGAAAAACCAACCGCACCGATTACACAATGGAAAATATATAAGTGGAGAATGTTTTGATTATATCATATTAAGTAATAATTATAAATGTGCATTTGATGCAAAGGAAACAATTAGTAATGCATGGATAATAACAAAAAAAGATATTAAGCAAGCCGATAATTTATATAATTTATCTAAGCATGGTATTGATTGTTTTTTCTTGGTATACTTTTATAGTAGTAATAAATATTACATGCTTCCTATCCTAAATATCTACAAAGAGGGTATTTTAATTAAAAAAACTTGGTACCCAAAAGATATGAAAAGTTTTAATTTAACAAAAATGTTTTTCCCTTGAAAAAGGGGACTTTTTTTTTATAATTATATCAGGAGGCATAAATATTATGAGAAAATTAATAAAAGTTCAAAAATATCAAAAAAAAGAATATTCATCAAGGCTAGTATTACCTTATAGAATGTGTAAACAACTAGATATTAAAACAACTGATAAAGTAATTGCCGAACTGGATATTGAAAATGAGAGGATTATTTTAAAAAAATATGAATAGTGATAAAATAGTAATAATAATCATTTGTCTAATTATATTGATGTATATAATTAGACTTTTTAGTCTTGTAACTTATTTTTTTGTATGATATAATGAAAAGAAAAAAATTGGAGGATGATAGAAATGATTTTAAAGCATTTATTATATGAAAATGGGTTACAAATAAAGGACATGGCAATGGATTTGGGGTGTAACAAGGACCGATTAGGGCAAAGATTGATGAATAAAGAGGGCTTAAGACTGCCAGAAATAATATATTTAATTAATGTATCTGGCATGAAATTTGAAGAAATCTTTAAGGAATTTGTTGAAGAATAAAAACAAATGGGGAGGAAAAAGCATGTTAGGTAAATTGTATGATGATGGCAAGTCTAAATATGATTTTACGGTTGCAAATCGTTTTCTAGAAAGCATTAAGATAATTCCAAGTGAATTAAGAAACAAAAAAACTTGGTTTTATTCAATGAAACCTTTTAAACGATTAGCAAGCAAGGAAGAGATTGAAACATCCAAGTATAAAAACGTAAAACTATTCACAAATGAAAATAACCCTTTTAAGCAGTATACCATACAAAAAGGGAAAAATCCATGTAATATTAATGGAGTTTCTTTATCATCAAATGATAAAGAAAACTTTAAGTCGTTTGATGAAGTTGTCAACAATAATCCTTTACAATTATATCATTCTTTTCATTTAAACAATGAATATATTTGTATTGATATTGACAACGCTTATGGTGAAAACTGGCAATTATATAATTGGGCTGAATTAATAATTAGTTATTTTAAAAAAGATAATTGTTACATTGAAAAGTCTGTCAGTGGTAGAGGGATTCATATATTGTACAAAAATAATGATGATATAAAATCATTGATGGACAATACACAATTAAGTATTAAAGTTAATGAAATGCACAAAGAATTAATTCTAATACCTGACAAATGTAAGGTTGAAATATTTAGTAATAGACCTATAATTTTAACTGGTGATATTTATAATAATAAAAATCCTAAATGTATCGACAAAGCAAATTTTACTTTAAAAGCTCTTATAAATTCAATGAAAAAGCCTAATAACTATGTAAAGAATGTTAAAGCATTTAAAAATAAATGTGAAAAGAAAAAAATTGATAATAAAGGAATCGACGACAAATATTTAACAAGTTCTCATAATGTAAATATATTGCAGTCGGAGGATGATAATTTTGATAATGTTTTTGATTTTATAAAATATAGTGTAAACTTAGAACAAATATTTGAATATTATAATATAAAAATTTCTAATAAAAATATACATTGTCCATTACCGGAACATAATGAAAGTAATCCGTCTTTTCGTGCTAATTTTTTTATTAATTTATGGAATTGTTTTAGTTGTAAAAAAGGTGGATCTGTAATAGATTTTGTAATGGAAATGGAATATATAAAAAATCCGCTTGATGCTGCAAAAAAAATTAATGAAATATTTAATTTAGGGATTATTTTTAATAAAAAACTAGAAGCAAAAACAAAAATTAATTACATTTTAATGAAATATTTTTCCCAAGTAAAAAAACAAGGCGCTTTAATAGAAGATATAAAAGAAATGAATTGGATTAATTTAGATATTAATGAAAAAACAGGGAAAACAAAAACAAAAATATTGTGCCCTATACTAGCAGAATATTTACAAATTAAATCACCTTTTATTTTTGCAAAAGATGATATATACGGAGGAGAAAAATATTTTTATTATGATGAAGGTCATTACAAGGCAATAACAACAAAAGAATTTAAGGGATATTTAAAAAGATATATACCTTTAGAATTACAATCTATGGGAGTTATAACAGAAGTATTTAATTTACTTATCAATGATTTATATTATTATAGTTTTGATGAATTAAATCCTGAAAAATATATAAATTTTAAAAATGGTTTATTTAATATAGAAACATGGAAACTAGAAAAACATTCGCCTAAAATATTGAGTACAATTCAATTAAATTGCAATTATGATATTAATACAGAATGTAAAGGAATTATTTGGAATAATTTTTTAAACACTTTTTGTGATGGAAATAAAAACATTATGAAAGTATACAAACAAATAATGGGTCTAGCAATATCAAATATTGATTGTAGTATATTTAAAAATGCTATATTTACAGTGGGAAAACATGACACCGGTAAATCAAAATTAAAAAAATTAACAGAAGAAATATTGGGCAAAGGGAATTTTACATCAATAGAACTATCAAAATTAGAAGAAAGATTTGGGGGTTCTAATATTTTAAACAAGAGGCTTGCCGGCTCTTCTGATATGAAATTCATGAAATTGACTGAACTGGCAACATTTAAACAAATAACAGGTGGAGATAATTTTAATATAGAATTTAAATTTGAGGGTGAATTTTCTTACAAATATAAAGGTCTTCTATGGAATGTTACAAATAAACTACCAACATTTACATTGGATGCTGACAAAGACATTTATAACAGATTTGTAATATTATCTCATAATAATGTAATAAAAAAAGAGGACCAAAACCCTACTTTAATCAAAGATTTATTAAATGAATTGGATTATATTATTATTGATATTATGGAAGAATTGAAAAATGTATTCAAAAATAAAAAGTTAGATATTCCCAAAGAATGTGAAGTAGAAAGATATTTATATAAAAATGAAAATAATATATCATTAAATTTTGTTAGCCAATTTTGCAGAGAATTAGACACTGATAAAATAAATGAATGTATAGAAACAACAATACTACATAATATTTTTAAAGAATTTTGCAAAACATATAATAATAATTATATGCCAAAAGTTGCAGAGTTTAGAGAAACTTTAGAAAACAATGGAATAGCAATTCAAAAAAAATCGGATGGTAAAAATTATTATTGGCCAATACATATTAATGCACATTGCTATCAAGAATTTATACATGGAATACATCCAGAACTAAAAGAAAGATTATACAAACAATTAAGTTGTAATGAAAATACAATTTGGGATGCTTTATAAATATGAAAAGGGAAAGGGATTTTTTTAAAACATGAAAAGGGATTAAAAAATCCCTGTTTTTTTTTGCAAAAATCCAGTTATAAGTTGATTTAATTTAAAAAAAGGGAAAAAGGGATCGATTTTCGATGTTAAAATTCTTATAGGAAAAAAAAACAAAAAGTTATCCACAATTTACAACATATGGAAAATATTTATCCTAATATATGGATATTCGGAGGATATTTTTTATTTTTTTCAAAACTTTATATATATATATAATATAATCCCTAAAAAGTTATAAAGAAAGATAAATAGTGAATTTGATGTCAGGGAATGAAAAAAAATCAAATTTCCCTTTTCTCTACAAGCCTAATAATAATAACTGTTTACTAAAAGGGAATTAATCCCGTATTAATTCCCTTTTTCCCTTTTCCAGAAAAAGGCAAGGGATTTTCTCTAAAAAATGAATCCCTAATTCTATTCCCTTTTTAAAAATGATATAATTGTGTTAAAAAATGGAAAGGAAATATATAAAATGGAGAAAAAATTAAAAAAATGGGTTGAATTAATATTAACAGCATTTATTATATTATAGTCTATGTAAACAGTTTGTTGCTTATTAGTACAATTGTATGATAAAATTCGACTTGTAGATTTTGATTAAATAGATATATAATTTGTTTGAAAAGTGATAGAATAGTTTTTATCTATGAGTGGTAATTATTTTTGTCAAAATGGATATGTTGAGTTATAATATAATTGTAACTCAACATATTTTAATATAGTGTTCTAGCCAAAGAGTACACAATCGTAAAAAAAGGGATTGCATTTTATTCCTTTTTTTGTTATATTAAATGTGAACTTGTAATAATAGTTAATTTAAGTAAATTATACAAATTATACATATACCCTATGGAATTAAATAATAGAAGTTTTTTCAATTTAATAGGTGGGATTGATACATTTTATATCAATCCCATTTCCCCATTCTAAAACAAATTCAATTTAAGAAAAATAATCGTTTAGTGTCGTTTAATGGGAAAAGAGTCTCTTTTATGATACAATAGCATAAAAAGGGGGTTACATGACATGAAATCACAACAGTTAGGTTTTAATAGTTCAATGATTCCAAAGAATAAAAGAACTTATAATAATGGTATAACAACACATAAATGTATCACATATAATTGTGAGAATGTAATTTCAATAAAAAATAGATATTGTTTTTGTTGTGAGGCAAAACGATTAAAAAAGGTGTATGGTATTTATGGCTAAAAATTTGGGGCTTGAATATCAAGCCGAAAAGGTAACCAATATATTAATGTTATTGGATATGTTAGAAGGGCATGGGATGAGGCTAACAAATGAAATTGAAGTTATAGAACATATCCAAGACAATTTATTTAAAAGGATAGAATATAGGGATAAATTAAAGGAGGAAGCTAAAAAATGAAATTAAGAAATATCGAAAGAAATAAGTTGAAGAATAAATATAAAACTAACAAAATATCGGATATATGGAGAAATAGGCAAATAGATAAATATGGTCTTAATAAATTAAAAATAATAAATTTTAGATGTAATGGATTTAAATATTTTGAATAGGGATGAAATATTTAAATTGATTAATAAATTGGAGGTATTTTGTGATGTTTAAATGTAAACATTGTCTAAATGAAATATTTTATATTAAAAAGAAAAGTGTCCATGTTGGAATGTATTGTAAAAAATGTCATGCATGGAAACAATGGTTAAGTAAATCTGAAATAAGAAAATATAAATTACAAGGTATTGAATTAATAGAAGATGAAAAAAATAAGCAAATAGAGATAGGAGAGTTATAGAATGAAAGAGCGACTTGATTTAATAATAATGCAAAATGGGGCCTCAATGACTATAGCTTTATTTATAAATTTCTTCATAAATATATATTTTCTTATAAGTTTTATAACTGGAAATAATGGACCAGAATATGGATTTTTAATAGTTGGTTTTATAACTGGTTTTATTTCATTTTTAAATTATAAGAGTGTTAGAAATGCTATGGAGATAAAAAGAATTTTAGAAAGTGAAGGTATTATTAAATGATAGAAAATAAAGAGTATGACAATATGTTAATGGAAGCAATGTCAAATTTAGTAAAAAAACAAAAATTCATGGCTATTGATAAATACGGACATTTTCATAATATACATGAATTTTTTGCGGTTTTATTAGAAGAATATGAAGAAGTGTTAAAAGAAATATCCGGGATTGATAATTATAAAAAAATACTATGGGAAGATATCAAAGCAGATAAAATAAATGATACTATCATTGGGACTATTCATCATAGAGCGTTTAATTGTATAAAGGAATTAATCCAAGTTATGGCTGTATGTGATAAATATTATATGATGGAGGAGAAAAAATGAATTTGTTAATTGTAAGCTTATAGGAAATGGAGATTGAGGAGAGTAAAGAGCAGTATTAAGGGGTGAAATGCAATGTTAGAAATGTATTGTATATTGATAACTATTATATTATTAACAATAATAGGGTATTTAATATATGTTCACAAAATAAGGCACATTGGTGACAGTGAAGAGGTTTTAAAATTAACTGAAAAAATGAATAACAATTTGAAGGTTTATAATAAAGAATTAAATCAAATTATTAGACAGATGCACACACTTAGACTTTTTCTTTTAGATATTACAAAAGAATTTGATGTAGAAAATGTTATGGGGAAATGTGAGGTCCATTTTGATGAGGAGGAGTCGAACAATGAAGGAAAAAATGAGTCAATTTCTGGATAGTTTATCTGATGAAGATATTGATATTATTAAAAAATGGTTGGATGATAGAGAAAAAAAAATGGCAGATAATTTTAAACTTTTAACTAATGAAATAAACCAAAAATATGGTTATGGAATCGGAGATATTAGTTATTTTAAAGAATTTAATAATCAAGATATAGTGTTTTATTATAATGAATATCTAATAGATAGACAAAAAAATGAAATAAATGATTATATTCATTATTACGGAAAGCTCTTTATTAGCAAAAAAGATGATACTAAAATATATGAAGTTGTAAGATTTAAAGAAAATTTTACAGGAAATATTTATAACCTAGATAGAGATTCAATGTTAAAGGTCCCTAATTTTATGTGTTTAAAATATAATATATTAGATTTTATGAAAAGACGTGATTTTTAATGTTAAAAATAATGATTGTATTGTGTATAATTGCTTTGTTGTATGGAATTATTAAATATTATTTAGGAGATGATAGGTAATGAAAGAAGTTGCAAGATTATATAATATTGAGGATTTTAAAACTGAGGTATTTGCATGTTTGGAAAATACATCTTTAGAAAATGAAGAAATAAAAGAAGTTTTAGAAACAATAATAAATGCTAATAAAAAATTGAATAATGGCATGTTAGAAGAAAATTATAAATTAGATCAAGAGATAACCGAACTTAAAAGAAAGAATAATAAACTTGGTAAATTAATTCAATCTGCAATTTTTATATTAGATGGATATGGGGGCGAAATAATATGAATAATGCATTTATAAATGAAGATGTAAAAAATGCTTTTGAGGAAGCTATAGAAAATGTTAGAAAAAATTATGGTTTAGATTGTGAAGTGTTGCAAAAAATGCAAGGGTTGAAATATATTAGATTTTTAACAAGTGAAAGAAATATTGAAGAGTTTAAAAGTGATGTTGGAAGTTTAACATATATTGTTGATGAAGAAGAAGAAAAAGCCTTTGTTTATTTAAATGATTTAAAAATGTTTGAAATTGATTTAAATATAATATGGTCAACTAGATTTTATTATGGAAATCATGGGAATATTGAAACTGTGGAGGTTAGAATTTATGAAGGTTAAAATTAAAGATAGATTAGATAGTAGAAAAGCTTGGGTTAATGAACTATTGAAAAAACAATCCAATAATGGTTATTTAACAGCTAGAAAAGAAGGTAATTTATATCATGTAGATGGTTATGTGTTCGGGAAAGAATGGATAGAGGAGGTTATTGAAGAATGAATAAAAAACTAATGATAATATGTCTTTCAATAGGTGGATTTTTTATAATTTGTGCAATGTTTTGTTGTATAGGTGGTTTGTTGGATAGTGATATAGAAACACCGGTTATTATTGATAGTACGGCAACAAGCACTAAACCAATTACTAAACCAAAACCAACAAAAGAAATTATAGGCAAAATAGATGCAGATACTTTAATAAAAGAATATGACGAAAATGAGATAGCTGCAGACCAAAAATATAAAAATAAAAAATATGAAATAACCGGACAAATAAATGATATTAGCGAAGTTTTAAACAGTTTAACCGTTACTTTATCTAGTGAAGAGTTCGCATTGACAACAGTTAGATTAAAATTAAAAGATAAAGATAAATCAATCGTTGCTAAGTTACAAAAAAGTGATGAAATAACAGTAATAGGAATTATTGAGGGTAAAGGTTGGGATGTTGACGTCAAGGAGGTTGTTTTTAAATGATTAATGAAATTTCATATCAAGAAATAAGGGAAAAATTATTGAAAGAAGGAAAATATTATTATCTAAAATTTGATAATGATAAGGTGGACCAAATATTCTTCATGCTCCAAGAAGAAGGTTTAAATGTAATAGACAATGTATATCAACAATGTTTCGAATTGGAGGTTTAGATGGATGGATGATTGTTTAAAAAAATTAAGTAAAATCCAAAATGAATTAAGGCAAGAGTATGAGTTATGTTTATTAAATGATGGTAATATGTCTTTTATAGTGTCTTTTATAGAAAAGAAAAAAAGACAGATACAAGACTTAATTGATATCAAAGAATATTTAAAAAGTCTTCCATGTGTGAATGGATATGCTTTACTAAGACAAAATATATTAAATGATGATGATATTTTATTAGGCTGGCACTCAAACATAGCATGTTGGATAATGGATAATTTATGTATAGTTGATTATGATACTAGAAATAAATTAGCTCAAAAATTCATTAAAAGATTTTTTGATATTGATTATGATTGGGTAAAATTAGTTAATCCAGATAATAGAACATATTCAATTGATGAAAAATTAATGAAAGGAGAAAAAAGTCATGAATCAAAATAGATTGAAAAGCCCGGTTGTCTGGTCTACTATAGCAACGGGATTATTTGCAATTTTAGGCGAGTGGGGACTATATGGAACTATTGGATTAAATGAGGAAGTTTTACAGCATACAGTTACTTTTATTATTAGTTGTTTTGTATTGTTCGGGATCTTAAATAATCCAAATGATAAGGAGAATTTTTAAAATGAAAGAACGTACAGTAAGTAAAAATGATCCGACAGCCTATGAAATAAGAAAAATAATCTTAAATGATGGCACTGAGTTAGATGTTGATAAAATTACCCATGCGGCAATTGTAAAAGATCGCCGCGATGGTGATAATATAGAATTTAAAATAACTTATTGTTGCAAGGAAAAGGATGAATTAAAAGCATTGTCTAATCAATGTAATTTGATGGCATATGCTTTTAAATTTATGAGTGAATATAATGTTACTTTTGAAGAGGCTGTAAAAATGTATGATGAACTGTTAAATTTAGCTAAGAAAATGAAGGATTGATTAAATGGACTGGATTAATAATTTTTTATCTGGAATAGATAATAATATAAAATGCTTGAATTGTATAAATCAATATAAATTCAATAATTCTATAGAATGTTGGGGATGTAAGTACAATCAAGAAATATATTTAAGAAATGGATTGAATAAGTTTAAATGGAAAGGTGATAAATAAACAAGAAAGGAATTATATAAATTAATATGAATTATTTTAGAATGTGGCTTTTAAATAATACATTAATAAAAATAATAAATAGCAAAAAAGCAAAAATAATACATAAATGTAATTATTCTAAATTTATTGAGACAAGAAAGGATGTTATTAAATGAAAAATTATGTAGGTAGTAAGATTATAAAGGCTGAAAAAGTAACTTTTAGAAAATACTTAGAAATAAAACATGGTCCAGATGTTGACATGTCTAAAAGTAGACATTATGACTTAGATGATTTTGTGTATGTTGTAGTTTATCCACCAATAGGAAAAGACGAAAAACCTTATATTTCCATGTCACCAGTGGAAGTATTTGAAAAGGCTTACAGGGAAATAGAGGCGGAGGAATACAGATTGATATTAGAAAGGATTGATTAAATGAATTGGTATGAAGTGCAAGGATTAAACATAATTAAAAAAGATATGACAAATGATGATTATGATTGGTTTGACTATGGTCACGGGGGAACAGATCCCGGATGTACATTTATAAATGGAACAAAGGAAAAAGATTATAATTTAAAGTTTGGGCGTGCTGTTTATGCTATTTGTAGTCAATATATGAAGATTGGACAGACTAGGACAACAGATTTGACAGTAATACCATCTGCAAGAACTACACTATTATCAAATAATGCAAAAAAAGTTGATAGCCTTCAAGTTTATAGTTTTCATTGCAACGCATATGATAAAAAATCAAATGGATCCGAAATACTTTTAAGTATTACTCAAAAAGAAAATGATATTGATTATAAATGGTCGAGTCAATTTTTAAATTATTATTGTAAAACTTTTAATTTGACTAATAGGGGTATAGTTCAAAGGAAAGGAACACGCGGAGATTATTATTATATGATGCGTGATACTCCAAGTAATTGTAAAGTTAAAATTATAGAATTGTTTTTTGGTGATAATGAAAGCGATTTAAAGAAATGTTATAATAATAAATATTTTAATGAAGCTGTTTTCTTTGTATCTTCCTATATTCTTAAAAGACATGGTATTACAATAAAAAAACCCGACAAAGATAGTTATCTGTATAAGGTGCAAGCCGGCGCATTTAGAGACAAAGAAAATGCAGATAATTTGATTAATGCTCTGAATAAACATGGATTTGATGCAATCATTAAAAAAGAAAAAGAATAAAAAAAATATGAAAATATTTTATCAAAAATTCAAGCCGGTATTTAATTTGATTGATTGTTTTTTGTTTGGTTATTTATTTTCTAGGTTTGGGCTTGAAATTAGTATTGTAGTTAGTATTATGATGCTTAATCACATGATAAAAAGTTTAAGTGAAATAGATTTTATTATGATAAGCGAATTAGTTAAATTGGAGGAGGCAAAAGAAAATGTTAGAAATAAAAGGGCGGTTTAGTTGTGGCAAAATAAAAGATGTTGGAAATAGTAAAATATTAAATTTGTCTAATAGTGATAAAGATAATAACGGTAATTATATTAATACATATTATCAAATGTTTCTAAATGAAAAGTCCGCTAATATGTTTACTGTAGATATGAAAAAGAAAATAGCAAATCCAGACGAATTTTTAATAGTAGAAATTCATGGATATTTGAAAGTTTCAAAAAATGGGAATTATACTAATTTAACAATAATTCCAATAGAAGTTAAAGAATATATTAAAAATGATGGAGGTAACAATTATGATGATAGTTTGCCGTTTTAAATATTTATTAGATATTGTAATAGCAGTAAATAAATTTTATCAAGCACCAAGTTTAAAACCAAGTGTAAGGGTAAAATTATTAAAACTTGCAAGAAAATTAAAAGAGGAAGAAAAAATATTTGTAAAAATAAAGGATGATATAGCTCTTTCATTATGTAAAAAGGATTCTAAAGGTAAACCAATTACTAAAAAACAAAATATAAATGGTGTAATGATGGATATTTATGATTTTGAACAGGAAAACAAAATAAAATATCAAGAAAAAATATTACCAGTGTTAGAAACTGAAATAAAATTTGAATTTGAAACTATAAAATTAAAACTAGAAGATGTTTGTAACTCTCCTTTATATATAAAAGATATAGATGTTTTAATGGATTATGGAATATTAATAGAAGGGAATGATGAAGATGACAGAACCAAAAAACCAAAAATCATCACAGCCAACCACTAAAAAAGTTGAATTGAAAGAAAAATTTGTTAATAATGTTAGATTACAATATAAAGTAATAGAATATGATAGATTGGCCGGAAATATGACATATGAATATATGGCAAATAATAATACCTATAAAGTATATGTAAAATATAATGATGATAGGGGAAAATTTCACGCTTTAGTTGAGTTTGAAGACAAAAGGCAATCATTATCATTTTTTGAAAAGGCTGAGACAGCATTACAGAATTTAGAATTATGGATTGCTTTGTTAAATGGTGGTGTACAGGAAACCAAGAAAAATAAAATGGTGGGTGATTAACCATGAAAGAAAGTGATAATTTAGTATATTTATATAAAGTAACACCACAGGAAGAAATTTTTTGCCAAAACTATGTTACAAGTATAGATACGGTTTTTAGTGCTTATCATGCTGGTATGGCAAGTAATATTAAATTAGATGTTAAATTTGAGGATTTAAATTCCAGACAAAGAGGTACTTTATCAAAGGCCGGTTGTAGAGCAATGGAAAAAAATCATATAAAACAGAGAATAAGTGAAATATCAAGGATAGAAAGCGAAAAAAATGCATGTATTAGTCTTCAAGAAATACTAAATTATTTATCTATGGTTGTCAGGAAGTCAAAAAATAATATTGATAGAGCAGAGAAAGACAGAACAGATGCAATTATTAATACAGATTTGATTAAAGGGGCAATTAATGCAATTACAGTATTAATAAAACGTTATCCTGATTTTGCGGACGGAGAACAGAAAGAAGACATAGTTTTTAAACGTGGAAGTTAATTTATGTAAGTTATTAGCCCCAAGTTTTCATGAATTAGTTGATCCGGTTTTAGATGGCAAGTTAAGAGAGTTAATGTTGACAGGTGGAAGAGGTTCGACAAAATCGTCCTTTGCTTCTATGATTATCCCGTGGGGTATGATGGAAGACTATCATGTACACAAACAAAAAACTCATGCAGTTGTAATGCGTAAGATAGCTAATACATGTAGAAATACAGTATATAAAAAAATCAAATGGGGCCTTAATCAATTAAAAGTATCTCATAAATGGAAATGTACTTTAAATCCACTACAGGCCACATATTTACCAAGCGGCCAGCAAATATTATTTTTTGGTTGTGACGAGCCAACCAAAATAAAAAGTATTACCCCAGAAGATGGCTATTTAAAATATAGATGGTATGAAGAATATGACCAATTTGATGGGATAGAAGAAATAAGAAATTTAAATCAATCTATTGCTAGAGGTGGAAATTGTTTTGGTTTATATTCTTTTAATCCACCGCCTAATGCGAGCCATTGGGCTAATATTGATGCTGAAGATGAAAAAACCGGCAGATTAAGGCATCATAGTACATACTTAGACGTACCACAAGAATGGTTGGGTAATGATTTTATAATTGATGCAAATGATCTTAAAAAGAAAAATAAAAAAGCCTATGATAATGAATATCTTGGAAAGGTTACAGGATTAGGCGGTGAAATATTTAAAAATATTAAATCGATTACTTTAATTGATGATGATATTTTCTTATTTGAAAAAATTAGGCAAGGATTAGATTTTGGTTTTACGGTGGATCCGTCGGCATTTGTAAAAAGTTGTTACCAGAAAAATAAAAAGTCTTTAACTCCATTTGATGAATTATTTGAATATGGAATTAGTACTAGGGAATTGAGTGAAAAAGTAAATAATAAATGCCATCCTTACGAATTAATAAAGGCTGATAGCCAAGAAAAGAGGACAATTAATACAATGGTAACGGAATATAATGTAAATGCCTATCCATGCGAAAAAGGCCCGGACAGTGTAAGACATGGAATAAAATTTTTACAGGACCTTGATGTTATTAATATTGATAGAAAAAGAACTCCAAATACTTACAGAGAGTTTTCGACTTATGAATATGAAAAAAACAAAGAGGGTAAATGGATAAAACAATATCCAGATAAAGACAATCATACAATTGACGCCGTAAGGTATAGTCTAGATGATATTATCTTAAAAACAGGTTGGAGAGTGAAAATGAATAAATGATTGAAAATATATTATTAGCAGTATGTATTATTTATTCTATTATTGTTATTGTTTTTAGCACTAAAACGATAATAGAAACTAGAAAGGATTTTAAAAAAAAATGAATAATAAAAGGAAAATATTAAATATAGAAATTAGTTTTAATGAAAAATCTAAAAAATTTGAAATGGAAATTACAACTTATGATAATGAGACTATGAAAATTGATAAAGAAATTTTTAATATTAAGTATTCGACTGTAAATAAGATAATTAATTATCTTAGAGATTTAAAGATTTAAATTATATTGACATATTTATTCCATTTACGTATAATAGAATAAAATTTCTATTAAGGAGGAATCATTTATGTCAAATGATTTAGTTATATTAAAAAATAATGAGCCATTAACAACTAGTTTAATAGTTGCAAGAGAATTAAAAAGAACACACAAAGGTATTATTCAATTAATAAGAGAATATTTAAATGATTTTAATGAATTTGGAACTTTGACATTTCAAATGCGGAAGTCAAAAGGAAGACCAACAGAATATGTATATTTAAATGAACAACAATTGACATTTTTGATTATGATGTTAAGGGTAAAACAGTCAGATAATGATAAGGTTTTAGAATTTAAAAAACAAATCACAAAAGAATTTTTTAGAATGAGGCAAATATTATTAAATTTAAGTGTTCAAAAAGCTAATCAAGAATATTTTGAAGTAAGAGAAAAAGGAAAAGTGTCAAGGTTAAAGCAAACCGACACTATAAAACAATTTGTTGAATATGCTACTAAACAAGGTAGTAAAAACGCTAATAAATATTATATCACATTAACCAATATGGAAAATAAGGCGTTATTCTTAATTGAGCAAAAATTTAAAAACATTAGAGAGATTCTAAATATTAATCAATTGGATGAATTAAAACAAGCGGATGAAATTATATTAAAAGCATTAATTGATGGCATGGAAAAAGAAATGTTTTACAAAGATATATACCAATTAGCTAAGAAACGTGTAGAATTATTTGCAAGCTTAAAAGGTAAAACTATCGTTCCATCAATAGAATTTAAAACAATCGAAATCGAGGGAATTAAAAAATGAAAAATGAAAATGAAAAAATGAAAAATGAAAATGAAAAAATGATAATTGATATAATTTTAAACTCTGATTTTTTCCCCAATAAATTAAAAAATGAGGTAAGAAATTTTAAAAATTGGGGGGATAAAATAATAAATATTGAATTTCAATACCATTATCAAACAATTAATCAAGATAGTATGTTAAAATTTGGACCTACTAAATTAAATACAATGAAAACAAGTGAACATACCACTATTTTAAAATGGTCAAGTGGACTTGAGACAATATTACCAATGATTAACAAAGATTTAATTACATTTAATTGGTTTGATGAAATGATTAAATATAGAGAAGGTATTAAAAAATGATTGAGAAAATATTTTTAATAATATTTATTATTTATGGCATAATAGCCATAATAAGAATTTTTGGAGGTAAAATCAAATGAATACACATATTTTACCATAAACGCTTATTTATGATGTCATTTTAAATATCATACTTTAAAATCAGTTGGTCGGTTTTTCCGAATAACTTGTAAATGTAGTATTACCAACGAATACAAGGTTTTTT
>Ga0307441_1000193_pt1 | contig 23624 bp, 40 predicted proteins | sample SalMarWE160420MG_FD_202149 | JGI IMG/M metagenome (GOLD analysis project Ga0307441, IMG submission 202149) | Salt marsh sediment microbial communities from the Plum Island Ecosystem LTER, Massachusetts, United States - WE1604-20 | ecosystem: Environmental > Aquatic > Marine > Intertidal zone >... | reverse complement strand
GCCACCTTCCGCATCGTGTCGTACGAGCGGCTCTGAGCGCCGCCGCGGCGCGCCGGGCAGAAGCCGCCGCGTGGGCGCAGCCCCCGATCTGCGAGCGCCATCTCACGGTCGGGCCCAGACGACCGGCTCGCGCCGGCTCCGCACAGGAAGCGCCAGCACCAGGCTGCGAGCCAGCGCGGCGTGCCCGACCTCGGCGCGCGCCCGCACGCTGACGTAGCTACCGTGCACCTCGACGACCGCGACGGCGTCGATGCCGGCGCCCGGCCACGGCCCCAACGGCCCGTCCGATAGGGCACCGGCCGCTGCCTCGACCATCACCTGCCGGGCCGCCAACTGGAGGGCCCCCTCGGCCTGGCCCTCGGCACGGGCCGCCTGCTGAGCGCTCCGCGCGGCGAGGCCGTCCAGCGCCACCACGAAGCTGGACGTCAGTGCCAGCAGCGCCATCACCGACGCCGCCACCAGCACCAGCACCAGTGCCGCGCCCGATGCGCCCAGTGGCCTCACGGCAGGCTCCGCACGGTCCCCAGCGGCCGGCTCGGAAGCGCCACCGCGAAGCTGGTTCGGCGTCGACCGGCCTCCAAGCGCAGCACCAGCAGCCACGGAGCGAAGGCGCCGGCCTTCAGCTCGCTGCGCCGGTGCAGCCCCCCGGCATCGGCCCAGCCACTCAACCGCAGGCGCGTCACGCCCTGGACCAGCGGCTGGCGACTGCCTGCACCGCCGACGCGGTAGAGCTGCGCGGCACCGCGCGCATCGACCCCCACCTCGAAGCGCACGCGCCGAACCACCGCTCCCGCCGCCAGCCGGTCGTCGATGTAGCCGAGCTCGAGGCTGTCGGACCGGACGCCGCCCGTGCCGATCTCGGCCACCAGCGTCGGCCCGGCGGGATCCCGCGCACTCGCCGCCGTGCCGGGGTAGGGCCGGTAACCCGCTCGCCGCACCTCGGCCGCGAGCAGGCTGGAGGCGAGCGACAGCGCCTGCGCACCGTCGGAGGCTGCCGCGTCGCCGGCGTCCGCTCGGGCGCCGCTCTCCAGCAAGCGACCCGCCAGGAGCGCCAGCACCATCGCCAGCCCGAGCGCGACCAGCAATTCGAGGAGCGACACGCCCGACCCGCCGTGCGGGCCGGTCACGGCGGCGCCTCCACCTGGGCCCGCTGCAGCGGCCACCACACGGCGGTCGCCGCAGCGACGGGCGCCGACCCGGGGGCGGTGAGCGAGACGCGTACGCCCTCGAGCTGGCACGGCGCCGACCCGGCCAGGCAGCGCCGCTCGACCCGGCACGTCCAGCCCGGCGCAGGCAGCGGCGTCAGGCAGCCTTCGGCGGGGACGTTGCGCTGGAGCTGCAGCTCGGCCCGCAAGAGGCCCGCCACCTCCCGCCGGAGCTGGCCACTTCGCTCGGCCGCGGCCAGCGTGGCCTCGAGGCGGACCCAGCCGAGAACGGCCAGCGTGAGCACAGCCAGCGCTACCAGCACCTCCAGCAGGGTCAGCCCGCTCGCGGCGGCGGCCCCGCTGGAACGCCCGACCCCTTGCCGCGCCGCCGCCGTCACGGCACGCTCTCCAGGCGCACCCGGCCAAGGCTAGACACCACCACGGCCACCGCGTGGAAGCGGTCCGCCAGCTCCATCCTCCCGCTCACCACGCCGCCGCCGGCGCACGAGCGCGCACCGCCCGTCGGCAACCACACGATGCCTGCTCGCAGCGGCAGCCGGACGTTCACGCGCGCGAACCGGTCGACGCGAAGCCGCCGCACCTCGGGAGCGGTGCACGCCCCCGAAGGTCCCGAGCCGTCCGCGGCGCGGGCGACCAGCCCCGGCCACGACGCCTGCACCACGGCTACCGACCGCCCGCTCCACATCGCTTCGAGCCGCGCCCACAGCAGGAACGCCCGGGCGGATCGTGCCGCGCGCGCGGCCCCACCGGGCTGGATGCCTGCCAACCCGGCGCCCAGCACGACGGCCGCCAGCCCCAACGCCACCAGCAGCTCGAGCAACGTGAGGCCGCGGCTGCCGTCACCACGGCGGCAGCGGGCAGTGGAGCGCGTCATGCCAGCAGGCTAACGGCCCCGGCCGCACGCCGCGCCGCCGGCCTGGTTCGATGCCGCGCGCGGCTGGGCGCACGCCGTCCCGGCGGTGCCGGGCGCCTGCGCCACCCTCAGATCAGTCCCAGCTCCGCCGCCCGCCTGGCCGCGCTGACGCGGTCGCGCACCTCGAGCTTGCGGAACGCTCCCTGAAGATAGTCCTTCACCGTCTCGGGGCTGATCTGCAGCTCCTTGGCGATCGCCTTGTTGGAGAGACCCGCGGCCATCAGCGCCAGCGTCTGCGCCTCGCGAGGCGTCAGTCGGGGAAGCTCCACGCGCGGCATCCACTCCCGCTCCGGGTCGTCGAGGATGGCGCGCAGCAGCCGCGCCAGCTCGCGTGGCTCGGTCTCCTTGGAGAGGAAGGCGGTGGCACCGGCCTCGCGCGCCGCAAGCTGCAGGCCGGCCTCCTCGAACGTGGTGAGCATCACCACCGCAGGCGCCGGCTCACTCGCGCAGATCCGGCGGCACGCTTCGATCCCGTCCATGTCCGGCATCTTCACGTCCATGAGCACCACGTCCACCCCGCCCCCCCGGCAACGCTCCACCGCCTGGCGACCGTTCTCCGCCTCGCCGGTCACCTCGAAGCCTTCGAGACCCAGCGCCATCGCCAGCCCCAGCCGGAACAGCGGGTGGTCGTCGGCGATCAGGACCTTCACCATCTCCGCTCACCGCCTCGCGTCCCGCCGCCGTCGAGGGCGAGCGGCGAGGTCCGCGTTGTGAGCTCTCCCGTCACGCCTGCCCCTGCCCGAGGTAGGCGAGCAGGGTGGTGCCGTGCTCGCCGCTCGATTCCGTCACCAGGCGCCCGCCATGCGCCTCGAGCACCCGCCTGGCGATGAACAGGCCCAGGCCGCCGGCCCCGGCGGTGTAGCGGCGCCCCGCGATGTCCACCGGCTGTCCGTTGAACGGCTGCGCCAGCCTCTCCAGCGGCTGCGGCAGGCCCGGCCCGTCATCGCTGATGCGCACCATGCCCGGGAACACCTCCACCTCGATCCGCGAGCGCGCGTAGCGCACCGCATTGCTGATGAGGTTGTACAGCCCCCGCTCGATCTCCTTGCGATCCACCGTGGCCTTCGCGTCCCCCTGGACGGAGACCGTTACGCCGCGCTCGCGGGCCAGCAGCTCGAGGCGTGCCAGAACCTCCCCCACGAGCACGCGCAGGTCGGTCGCCTCGCGCTTCAACGGCACGTCCTCGAGCTCCAGGCGGTGAGCGTCGACCATCTTCTGCACCAGATCGATGAGCGCCTGGTTCTCCGTCGACAGCCGGCTGACCACGTCGATGCGCTGCTCCCGGGTGAGCTCCTCACGGTCACGCACGAGCTTGAGCAGGTGATTGGCCGCCACCAGCGGGGTCTTCAGATCGTGCATCAGGGCTGCGGTGAACGCGCTGCGCCGGGCCTGCTCCTGTCGGACCTCCTGCAGCATGGCGTTGAAGGCGCGCTTCACGGCCAACACCTCGCGAGGCTCGCGTCCGCCGATGGCGAGACGCGCGTCCTGCGCCTCGCGCGGCAGGGCCTCGATCTCCTCGGACACGCTGGACAGCGGCGCCAGAAGCTGCGCGGCCAGCGCGTAGCCGACGAACACGGAGACGCCCACGACGACGATCAGCCAACCCGTGACGAACAGCCACACCCCGGGCGTCAACGACGCCGTCCGGCTGTAGGTCGGGAGGAGCACCGTGCCCACCAACAGCACGTTGGGCAGCCCCGACAGCAGCGCGATCACCCAGGCGAGCTGGGTGCGAAGGCTGCGCGGTCCGCGCCGTCGGTCGCTCCTCATTCCTCCGCGCCCAGGACTGCCAGGAACGCTTCCTGCGGCACCTCGACCGTGCCGAGCTGCTTCATGCGCGCCTTGCCCTTCTTCTGCTTCTCGAGCAGCTTCTTCTTGCGCGTGATGTCGCCGCCGTAGCACTTCGCCGTGACGTCCTTGCGGAACGGCCGCACGGTGGCGCGCGCCAGGATCTTGCCACCGACAGCGGCCTGGATGGGGACGGCGAACATCTGCCTGGGGATGACCTCGGCCATGCGGTCCACGATGCGCCGACCGATCTCGTATGCCTTGTCGCGGTGGGCGATGATCGACAGGGCGTCGACCCGCTCCTCGTTGACCAGCACGTCCACCTTCACCAGGGCGCCCTCGCGGTAGCCGATGAAGTCGTAGTCCATGCTGGCGTAGCCGCGTGTGAGGCCCTTCAAGCGGTCGTGGAAGTCGTAGAGGATCTCGCCGAAGGGGACCTCGTAGCGGAGCTCGACGCGCCGGCCGTGATAGACCATGTCCTTCATCTCGCCGCGCTTCTCCTGCAAGAGTCCCATGGCGTTGCCGACGTACGCCTCGGGCACGTAGACGCTCAATCGTACGAAGGGCTCGCGGATGCTCTCCACACGATCGGGGTCGGGCAGCGCGGCCGGGTTCTGGATCAGCTCGGTGGCGCCGCCCACGCTGGTCACCTCGTACACCACGGCGGGCGCGGTGGCGATCAGGCCCAGGTCGTACTCGCGCTCGAGACGTGCCTGCACGATGTCAGCGTGCAGCAGCCCGAGGAAGCCGCAGCGGAACCCGAAGCCGAGCGCGTCGCTGGTCTCCGGCTCGAAGGTGAAGGCCGCATCGTTGAGGCTGAGCTTCTCGAGCGCCTCGCGCAGGCGCGGGTAGTCATCGCTGTCGGTCGGGTAGAGGCCGGAGAAGACCACCGGCTGCGCCGGTTTGAAGCCGGGCTCGGGCCGGGCGGTGGGCCGGCCGGCACCGGTGATGGTGTCGCCGATCTGGGTGTCGGCGATGTCCTTGATGCTGGCCGTCAGCCAGCCCACCTCGCCTGGGCCAAGCCGCTCCGAAACCGCCAGACCCGGCTCGAAGAAACCGACCCTGTCGACCTCGAACTCGCGGCCCGTGCTGACCACGCGGATGCGGTCGCCCGGCCGGATCTCGCCGTCGAAGACCCTCAGGAACGGGATGACGCCCTGGTAGCTGTCGTACATGGCGTCGAAGATGAGCGCCCGCAGTGGCGCGGCGGCGTCGCCGCCGGGCGGCGGCAACAGCTCGACGATGGCTTCCAGGACCGCCTCGACGTTCTCTCCGGTCTTGGCAGACACCTTGAGTGCGTGCTCGGCGGGGATGCCCACGATCTCCTCGAGCTCGGCGATGGCGCCGTCGGCGTCGGCGTTGGGAAGGTCGATCTTGTTGATGATCGGCAGCACCTCGAGCCCGTTGTCGACCGCCAGGTAGGCGTTCTGGATGGTCTGGGCCTCGACGCCCTGGCTGGCGTCGATGACGAGGAGCACCCCCTCGCAGGCACGCAGCGCGCGCGACACCTCGTAACCGAAGTCGACGTGGCCGGGCGTGTCGATCAGGTTGAACATCGTCACGCGACCGCCCTTGCCCCGGTAGAACACCCGCACCGGGCTCGCCTTGATGGTAATGCCGCGCTCTCGCTCCAGCTCGAGCGTATCCAGCATCTGATCGCGCCGGTTGCGCTCCGAGACGCTCTGCGTCAGCTCGAGGATACGATCGGCGAGCGTCGACTTGCCATGGTCGACGTGCGCGATGATCGAGAAGTTGCGTATCTCCACAAGGGCATCATAACGGACGCCAACGGCCGGAAAAGCAGCGCCAGGTCGGCGCTAAGCGTTGCGACGCCGGGCGAAGAACGCGCTGAGCAGCTCCGCGGCCTGGCGCGCCAGCACGCCTCCCCGGACCTCGATGCCGCGCTTCCAGCTTCCCGTGCGCAGGTCGATGACGCCGCCGAGGGCCCCCTCACGCAGGTTGTCGGCGCCGTACACCAAGCGGCCCACGTGCGCCTGCAACACCGCGCCCAGGCACATGGGGCAGGGCTCGAGCGTGACGTAGAGCGTGCTACCGGCGAGGCGCCAGTCGTTCGTGGCAGCGGCCGCGCGGCGCAAGGCGATGATCTCGGCGTGTGCCGTGGGGTCGTGCCCTTCCTCGCTGGCATTGGCGCCCTCGCCCAGCACCCGCTCCCCCCTCGCCAACACCGCCCCCACCGGGAGCTCCCCACGAGCGGCCGCCTGCCGCGCCAGCGCCAGCGCCCGCCGCATCATGGCCACGTCACCGTCGGGCTCCGCCGCCGCGCTCGCGGCGACGCCCTCGGCGACGGCGAGGCCTTCGACCCAGAGCACGTCTCCGCCGCTCGCCAGCAGCCGGACCCCGTCGCGCGCCTCGCGCGGCACCTTGGCGTCCACCAGGACGTCGGAGAGCAGGCGGCTGCCGCCGGGCAGGCGGATCCGGTCGCCGCGTCGCCGGCCGCGGAGCATCAGCTCGGGGTACGAGGCGAGCAGCGCCGGCGACACCCCTTCCGGAAGCTCCTCGGGCAGGCTCACGCGCCTCGCTTCGACGCCTTGCGAGCGCCGCGCCACCTCCACGCGCCCGTAGGCGACACGCAGGACCCGACCGCCGCCGAGGTCGGCCCGCCAGGGCCGGCTGCGTGCCAGCGCCCGCCGTGCCCGCTCGATGCGCTCGAAGTCGACGCCCGCGTCTGCCGCCGCAAGCAGGCGCAGCAGCGCCGCTCGTTGCAGGCCGGCGGGCGCACGAAGCAGCGCCTCACGGCGCAGCGGCCCATCGCCGAAACGCAGCCTCGCGATCTCCTCGAGAGCGGTCTCGGCGTCGCGCTGAACGGAGGCGGTCCGCGCGAGGCGCGCCGCCGTGCCAGGCGCGCGCCGTTCCAGCAAGGGCAGCACCTCGGAACGCAGCCATGCCCGCATGCGCTCGCGGTCGCGATTGCTGGCGTCGTCCAAGAACGCCTGGCCACGCTCGACCAGATACGTCCGCAACGCGGCCCGCGGCACGTCGAGCAAGGGCCGCACCACACGCCCGCGCCTGGCGGGCATGCCGCGGACGAAGGCGGCGCCGCGCAGCAACTGCAGCAGCACGGTCTCCGCCTGGTCGTCCAGGGTGTGCGCCACGACCACCACCGCGGCGCCCTCGCCGCGCGCCGTATCCGCGAGGAAGGCGTAGCGGAGGCGTCTGCCAGCGTCCTCGAGGTTCCAGCCGCGATCGCGCGCCACCGCCGCCACATCGGCGCCGCCGGCGCGTACGGGCACGTTCAGCGCGGTGCACGCCGCGCGGACGAAGCCCACGTCCGCCGCCGAGTCGGGGCGCAGCCGGTGGTCGAAGTGCGCCGCCGTCACCGGCACGCCGGCCGCGACCAGCAGGTGGAGCGCAGCCATGCTGTCGGGTCCCCCGGAGACCCCCAGCACGACACGCCCGGCCTCAGGCGCGAGCTCGCCGAGCCTGATTGCGACGCGTCGCTCCAGCTCCACGCAGGCATTATCGCCCGAGGCCGCACCGGCGCGCACCGGCCGGACGCGTTCGCAGGGCCGACGCGCCCGCTCCCGCCCACCGTGCCCGGCCGGGAGCCGCACGTATACTGCCGCATGACCGTCACCCTCGTCGTGCTCGACTCCGTCGGAGTCGGCGCGCTGCCCGACGCCGACGCCTTCGGAGATGCCGGCGCCCACACCCTGGACCACACCCTCGAGCGCGCGCCCACGGAGCTCGTGAACCTCTGCGCGCTCGGCCTCGGCAACATCCCCGGCGTCACGGGCCTGGCTCCCTCCGGGCGCCCGCTCGCCAGCTACGGGCGGCTCGCCGAACGGAGCCTGGGCAAGGACACCACCACCGGCCACTGGGAGTTCATGGGGGTCGTCCTGGAGCATCCGTTCCGCACCTACCAGCGTTTCCCCGATGCGGTGATGGCCGCGTTCGATGCGGCGACGGGGCGCGCCCACCTCGGCAACCGGGCCGCCTCCGGCACCGCCATCCTCGAAGAGCTGGGTGAGCGCCATCTCCAGACCGGCGAGCCGATCGTCTACACCAGCGCCGACAGCGTCTTCCAGGTGGCCGCCCACGTCGACGTCGTGCCGCTCGAGACGCTCTACGCCTGGTGCCGGGCTGCGCGGGACATCCTCACAGGCGAGCACGCCGTGGCACGCGTCATCGCCCGTCCATTCGAGGGTGTGCCGGGAGGCTTCCGGCGCCTGGGTGCGGCGCGCCACGACTACTCCCTGACGCCTCCCCATGCGACCGTTCTGGACGCCTTGACGGGCGCCGGCAAGACGGTCGTGGGCATCGGCAAGATCCCCGACATCTACGCGCACCGTGGCCTCACCCGGGAGGTGCGCTCGGCATCGAATCAGGAGGGCATCGAGCGCACGCTGGAGGCGATGCGCGCCCGGCCGGACGGGCTGGTGTTCACGAACCTGGTGGAGTTCGACTCGCTGTACGGGCACCGCCGCGACCCTGCCGGCTACGCTCGCGCCCTGAGCGAACTCGACGCGCGGGTGCCCGAGCTGCTGGCGGCCACCGCCCAGGGAGACAGCTTGCTGTTCGTCAGCGACCACGGCAACGACCCGACCTGGCACGGCAGCGACCACACCCGGGAGCATGGCCTGCTCCTGGCCTACACGCCGGGCAGTCCCGGGGTCGAGCTGGGCACGCGCAGCAGCTTCGCCGACGTGGGCGCGACCGTTGCCGAGCTGCTAGACGTGCGTTGGGAGGGTCGCGGCGAGAGCTTCGCGCGTGCCCTTCGCGCCTAGCCCCGCCTCCGCCGGCGCGACGACGGCCGCCCTCACGGGCGGCCGCTGGCTACGCAGGGCCGGAACAGGCACGCTGCCCGCGCCGGCCCGAGGCGTTCAGGTCATCCCTTGACGAGCTCGATGTAGGCTTCCTGGGCGTTGTCGCCCCGGCGCTTGAGCAGCCGGTAGATGCGCGTGTAGCCGCCCTGCCGCTCCGCGTAGGCGGGCGCGATCTCGTCCATCAGCTTGCGCTGCACCTGCCGATCATGGATCTCGCGGGCGATGAGCCGGCGCGCGTGAAGGTCGCCTCCGCGCGCGGTCGTGATGAGCTTCTCCACGTAGGGCTGCAGGCTCTTGGCCTTGGTGAGGGTCGTCTTGATGCGGCCATGGCGCAGCAGGGCCGTCGCCTGGCTGCGTGCCAGAGCGAGCCGGTGGCTGCTGGACCGGCCGAGCTTGTAACCGCGCTGCAGATGACGCATGAGCTACTCCTTCAGCTTCAGTCCGCGCGCCGCGAGGCGCTCCTTGATCTCCTCGAGCGACTTCTCGCCCACGCCGCCGACCTTCTTCAGGTCGCGTTCGGACAGCGCCAACAGGGCGTTCACCGAGTCGATGCCCTCTTCCTGCAAGGAGTGGAGCACGCGACTGGAGAGCTCGAGGCTCTCCAGGCTCATGACCACCTGGTCCGGCGTGGTCGTGACCTCCTCCACCGGCTTGGTGGGGATGGTCATCACCGGCACCTTCTCCTCGCCCCCCTCGATTCCCTCGCCGCTGAAGACGTTGAGCTGGTTGCGCAGGATCTCCACGGCCTGGTCGAGCGCGTCACGCGGGTCGGCGCTGCCGTCGGTCCACACGCGGATCACCAGCCGGTCGAGGTCCGTCTTCTGGCCCACACGGGTGTCCTCGACCCGGTAGGCCACGCGCCGCACGGGCGTGAACACCGCGTCGACGGGGATCGAGTTGATGCGGTCCTTGGTGCCGTGGATCTCGGCGGGTACGTAGCCCACGCCTCGCTCGACGCGCACCTCCATCACCAGGCGCCCGCCCTTCGTCAGCGTCGCGACGTGCAGCTCGGGGTTCATGAGCTCGGCATTGGCCGGCACGTCGAACTGCGCGGCGGCCACCTCCCCGGGCTCCTCGGCGCGCAGGGTGAGGGTGACGGGGTCGTCGTCATAGAGCTTGACGACGAGATCCTTGAGGTTGAGGATGATCTGCATGACATCCTCTTTGACGCCGTCGATCGTGGAGAACTCGTGCAACACGTCCTCGATGTAGACGCTCGTCACCGCCGTGCCCGGGATGGACGACAGCAAGATGCGTCGCAAGGGGTTGCCGAGCGTGACCCCGTACCCGCGCGGCAGCGGCTCGACCACGAACTCGCCGTAGCGGTCGGTCGTCTTCGACTTGAACTCTGGAATGATCTGCACCGTACGCTCCTCCGGCCGCCCGCCGCTCGCTAGCGCGAGTAGTATTCGATGACCTGCAGCTCGTTGACCGGCACCGTCAGGTCCTCACGGGCGGGACGGTGCAGGAACGTGCCCTTCAGCGCCTCGGCGTCGAACTCGAGCCAGGGGCTGAGCTTGCCTCGACGGCGCTCCTCGACATTGCCGCGGATGTGCGCGTTCTTCTTGGCGTTGGCCGCTACCTCGATGACGTCGCCCGGCGACAGCCGGTACGACGGCACGTCGATGCGCTTGCCGTTGACCTCGATGTGCCCGTGGACCACGAACTGGCGCGCCTGCCGCCGGGTGGCGGCGATGCCCAGCCGGTAGACCACGTTGTCCAGCCTGGACTCCAGCAATTGCAGGAACACCTCGCCGGTGGCACCGGTCTTCTTCGATGCCTCGACGAACAGGTTGGCGAACTGCCGCTCGCTCAGGTTGTAGTAGAAGCGCAGCTTCTGCTTCTCCCGCAAGCGCACGCCGTAGTCGCTGATCTTGCGGCGACGGCGCTGGCCGTGCTGACCCGGAGGGTAGGGGTGGCGCTCCATGTAGCGCTGCACCTTCGGCGACTCCACCAGGTTCACGCCCTCGCGACGGCAGATCTTGACGATCGGTCCTTTGTATCGGCCCATGCTTCTCCTGCCTCCCGCCGTCCGGCTACATCCGCTTCCGCTTGCGCGGGCGGCAGCCGTTGTGGGGCGACGGGGTGTCGTCGATGATGGTACGGATGTTGACGCCGGTGGCCTGGATGGAGCGTATCGCCTGCTCGCGGCCCGAGCCGGTGCCGCGGATGATGATGTCCAGCTGCGACACGCCCATGTTCTGGGCCTTGCGGGTGGCGTCGGCCGCAGCGAGCTGCGCGGCGTAGGGCGTGCCCTTCTTCGAGCCCTTGTAGCCGATCGAACCCGACGACGACCACGTCACGGTGTTGCCTTCCATGTCGGTGATGGTCACGATGGTGTTGTTGTAGCTGGCGTGGATGAACGCCTTGCCCTCGGTCAGGCTGCGCCTCACGCGCCGCTTGCTCTTGGTGGGTTTGGCCACGACGCCCCTCCTACTTCCTCGGCGCCCGCTTCTTGCCGGCGACGGTGCGTCGCGGCCCCTTGCGGGTGCGCGCGTTGGTCTTGGTCGACTGACCGCGTACCGGCAGGCCGCGCCGGTGACGCAAGCCGCGATAGCAGCCGATGTCCATCAGACGCTTGATGTTGAGCTGCACCTCGCGCCTGAGGTCGCCCTCCACCTTGTAGCCGCGGTCCACGGCCTCGCGCAGACGGCCGACCTCGGCTTCGGTGAGATCCTTGACGCGCGTGTCGGCGTCCACGCCGACGCTCGCCAGGATCTGGCGGGAACGGCTCTGACCGATACCGTAGATGTACGGCAGCGCCGCTTCGATGCGCTTCTCGCGCGGCAGATCGATGCCAGCGATACGAGCCATGCCTCACCCCTGCCTTTGCTTGTGCTTCGGATTCGACGAGCAGATCACGTAGACCTTGCCGTGCCTACGGATGATCTTGCACTTGTCGCACATCGGTTTCACGGAAGCCCTGACCTTCATGCTCAACTCCTGCCCGCGGATGCGGTCATTTCCGGTAGACGATGCGACCCTTCTCAGGGTCGTACGTGCTGATCTCGACCACGACGCGGTCGCCTGGAAGGATGCGGATGTAGTGACGGCGCATCTTGCCCCCTACGTGAGCAAGGATCTCGGGTCCGGCGTCCAGCTGGACGAGGAACGTCGTATTGGGACGCGCCTCCAGCACCACCCCTTCGGTGCGGATGCTGTCCTGCGTCGTCTCGTCTTCACGTGAGGTCCGCGGTTTGCCTCGCCCACGCCGCGGCCGCCCGCCGCCCGATCGCCTACGCGCCATGCGCACCTCCTCCGGTGCCTGTCTCCGCCGTCAGCACGCGTGGCCCGTCTGCAGTGATGGCCACCGTGTGCTCGAAATGTGCCGCCAGACACCCATCTGCGGTGGAAGCCGTCCAGCCGTCCTCCGCGATCGTGACCGTGGTCCTGTGAAGCGAGACCATCGGCTCGATCGCGAGGACCAAGCCCGGACGGAGCACGGGTCCCGTGCCGGCACGTCCATAGTTGGGCACCTCCGGACCCTCGTGGAACTCCCGGCCGATGCCGTGCCCCACGAACTCCCGGATCACCCAGAACCCTGCCGCCTCGACGACGCCCTGAATGGCCGCGGAAACGTCGCCGAGCCGACTGCCTGCCGACGCCGCCTCGATGCCGGCAGTCAGGGACCGCTCGGTTACCTCGAGGAGCCGCCGCGCTTCGGCCGAGGCGTCGCCGACCGCGAACGTGCGCGCCATGTCAGCGGCGTAGCCTCGGTAGAAGGTGCCGATGTCGATCGACACAATGTCGCCCTCCGCCAAGCGCACGTCTCCCGGGATACCGTGGACGACGACTTCGTTGACGGAGGTGCACAGCGTCGCGGGGAAGCCGCGATAGCCCTTGAACGCGGGCTTCCCGCCACGCGAGAGGATAGCATCTTCGGCCAGGGCGTTCAACTCGAGCGTAGACACGCCCGGGCGCAGCGCCGCGGCGACCGCTTCGAGCGCCTCGCGGTTGATGACGGCCGCCTCGGCCATCACATCGATCTCGCTGGCGCGCTTGAGGATCACGGCAACACCTTGGCGATCCGCTCGAAGACGTCTTCCACCGAGCCCATCCCGCTCACGCGGCTCAGCTTTCCGCGCGTTTCGTAGTACTCCAGAAGCGGCTGAGTCTGGCGCTGGTAGACCGCCATGCGGTTGCGGATGGTGGCCTCGTTGTCGTCGCTGCGACCCTCCTGGCGCGCACGTCCCTCGAGCCGCCGGACGAGCTCGTCCTCGTCCACCTCGAGCGCCACCGCCGCCGTGAGCTCGACGCCCTCGTCGTGGAGGAGCTTGTCGAGCGCCGCGGCCTGCACCGGCGTCCGGGGGAAGCCGTCGAACAGCGCCCGCACCGGCCGCATGCCGTCCACCTCGCTTCTCACCATGGCCACGATGAGCTCGTCCGGGACGAGCTCGCCGGCGTCCATGATGCCCTTGGCCCTGACGCCCAGCTCGGTGCCCCGGTCGACGTGGCCCCGCAACATATCCCCCGTCGACAGCTTGCGCAGTCCCCGGCCCTCCGCGAGAAGCGCCGCCTGCGTGCCCTTGCCGGCGCCGGGCGGCCCCATCAAGAGCACGACCTCGGGCCGCTGGCCCTGCACGGGCGGCACCTAGAAGCGCCTCCCGCGGCCGCGGATGCGCCCCTTGCTCACAAATCCTTCGTAGTGACGCATCATCAGCTGCGACTCGAGCTGCCGCAGCGTGTCCAGCGCCACGCCCACCATGATCAACAGGCCGGTGCCGGAGAACACGAAGGAGAGCTGACCGGTGCCGGTCAGCCAGGAGAACACCTGCGGCAGGGCGTTGACGGCTCCCAGGAACAACGCGCCCCAGAGGGTGATGCGGTTGGTGATGCGCGTCAGGTGATCGGTCGTGGGCTGCCCCGGACGCACCCCCGGCACGAACCCACCGTACTCACGCAGGTTGTCGCTGATGCGCCTGGGATCGAAGGTGATCTGCGTGTAGAAGTAGGTGAACCCGACGATCAGCAGCGTGCTCAGGGTGAGACCCTGCCAGTGCTGCAGGTTGAACCACGAGCCGATGGCCTGCAGCCAGGCCTTGTTCGGGAAGGCGCCGATCAGCGTCTGCGGCAGGATGAGGATGGCCACGGCGAAGATGATGGGGATGACGCCGGCAGCGTTGAGCCTGAGCGGGATGTACGTGGTCTGGCCGCCCATCACCTTGCGCCCGACCACCTTTCGTGCGTATTGCACCGGTATTCGCCGCTCGGCTTGCTGAACCAGCACCATGCCGGCGATCGCCACGATGAGGAGCGCCAGGTAGAAGATCAGGCCGAACACGTTGGCCTGCCCCTTGCCGATGAGCGTGAACTCCTGCGCGAGCGCATTGGGGAACGCCGCCACGATGCCCGCATAGATGATGAGCGATATGCCGTTCCCAACGCCGTACTCGGTGATCTTCTCGCCCAGCCACATCACCACCGAGATGCCTGCGACCTGGGTCACGAGCACGACGAACCAGAAGAACGGCCCGTTCGCCCAGCCGATTCGCAGCGCGCCGCTGGGCCCCAGCAGCGCCACCGCCAGGAACAGCGACTGGATGGCACCGAGCGCGGTGGCGCCGTAGCGGGTGTACTGGTTGATCTTGCGGTAGCCCTGCTCGCCCTCCTTGGTCAGCTTCTCGAGGGGCGGGTAGGTCGACTGCAGGAGCTGGACGATGATCTGCGCCGTGATGTAGGGGATCACGCCGAGGGCGGCGATCGAGAAGACCTTGAAGTTGCCCCCCGAGATGAAGTTCAGCAAGCCGAAGATGGAGCCCTGACCGAAACTGCTGGCCTTCAGCCGGGCGATGTCGATCCCCGGCGTCGGGATGAACACCAGCAGCCGATAGACCGTGAGCAGCCCGATGGTAACGAGCAGCTTGGCCCGCAGGTCCGCAATGACCATGGCATTGCGAAAGGCCTGAAGCATGCCTAGCTCTCCTCGGCAGCGTCTTCGGCGGCGTCATGCGGCCGGCGCACGGCGACGCTGCCCCCGGCAGCCTCCACGGCCGCCGCGGCTGCCCGCGACGCCGCGTCGACCTCCACCTTGAGGTCCTGGACCTCGAGCGCGCCGTTGCCGAGCAGTTTGATCGGACCGTCCGCATCCTTAACCAGCCCCCGCGCGCGCAGGCTCGCCCCGTCGATCGTGTCTCCCTTGGCGAAGCGGTTCAGGTCGGAGAGGTTGACGATCTGGAAGGGCTCCTTCACGCGGTTGAAGCCCCGCTTGGGCAGGCGCATGATGAGCCGCGAGCGCCCGCCTTCCCAGCCGGCACCGGCGCTGAAGCCGCTGCGGCTCTTCTGGCCCTTCTGCCCGCGTCCGGCAGTCTTGCCCCTGCCGCTGCCGAGGCCCCGGCCGACCCGGCGCCGAGCCTTCTTCGACCCGGCCGCGGGCTTGAGTTCGTTCAGCTTCACTTCGACTCCCGTCCCTCGATGTCGAGCAGGTAGGCGACCTTGGCCACCATGCCGGCGACGCTGGCGTTGTCCGCCACCTCCCGCACGTCGCCGGTCTTGCGCAGGCCGAGGGCCCGCACCGTGGCACGCTGACGTTTCGGCACACCGATGAGGCTGCGCCTCAGCCGGAGCTTCATTCGGCGGCCTCCCGCTCGGCCTTCGACTCGCTGAAGGTCTTGAGCTGCTTGAGGCCCTCCATCACCGCGTAGGCGACGTTCGTCTGGTTGCGCGAGCCCAGCTCCTTGGTGAGCAGGTTGCGGTAGCCGGCCAGCTCCACGATGGCGCGCGGCACGCTCCCCGCGATCACGCCCGTGCCCGCACCCGCAGGCTTGAGCATGACGCGACTGGTGCCGTGGCGGCCGAGCACCTCGTGAGGGATGGTGCCCGGCTCCTCGATGGGGACGTCGACGAGGTTGCGGCGCGCCACGTACTGGCCCTTCTGCACCGCCAGCGGGACCTCCTTGGCCTTGCCCAGCCCCACGCCGACGCGCCCCTGGCGGTCGCCGACGACGACCATCGCCCCGAAGCGGAAACGCCGGCCTCCCTTGTAGGTCTTCGCCGTGCGGCGGATGAAGATGACCTTGTCTTCGAAGTCGGTGTCTGGCATCAGGACACGTGGCCTTTCGTGGAGAGATCGTACGCGCGGACCATCAGAACTCCAGCCCGGCCTGGCGCGCGCCTTCGGCCAGCGCCTTGACGCGGCCGTGGTACTTGTACGGGCCCCGGTCGAACACGACGCGCTTCACGCCGGCCGCCAGCGCGCGCGCGGCGAGCGTCGTGCCCACGGCCCTGGCCTGCTCGGTCTTGTTGCCCTTGGGGGCGATCTGCTTGCTGTTGGCCTCCGCCACCGTGACGCCGCGTCGATCGTCGATCACCTGGGCGTAGATGTAGCGCGCGCTTCGGAACACCGACAGGCGCAGCCTGCCCGTGTCCACCGGCCGCCTGATGCGGCGGCGCGTCCGGAAGGCGCGGCGCTCGGTTCGGGTCAGCGAGTTCATCTTCAGCACCCTCTTCGCACCGCCGGCTAGCGGGCTGCCGCCTTGCCGGCCTTCAGCTTGACCTGTTCACCCTCGTAGCGCACGCCCTTGCCATGGTAGGCGTCGGGCGGACGCACCGCACGGATGTTGGCGGCCACCTGGCCGACCGCTTGCTTGTCGATGCCGCTGACCGTGATCTTGGTCGGCTCGGGGGCCTGGATCGCCACCCCGTCGGGCGGCGTGATGACCACCGTATGCGAGTAGCCGACGCTCAGCTCGAGGGCACTGCCCTTCATCTGGCACCGGAAGCCCACGCCCTGGATCTCCAGATTGCGCTGGAACCCGGCGCTCACGCCCTTCACGGCATTGGCCAGCAGGCTCCGCGCCAGGCCGTGCTGCGCGCGGTCGTTGCGGTGGTCGCTGGGACGCCCCAGCGTCACCACGCCGTCATCGACCGACACGCTGATACGGGGGCTGATACGTACGTCCAACTGGCCCTTGGGGCCCTTGACGGTGATGCTGTCGCCCGACACGGTGACCTCGACGCCCTTGGGCAGCGTGATCGGCGCCCTGCCTACGCGGGACATCTCACCACACCTCGCAGACGATCTCGCCGCCGACGTTCTTGCGGCGAGCCTCGGCGTCGATCATCAGCCCCTGGGAGGTCGACACGACCGCCACGCCCAGCCCGCCACGGACCACAGGCACGTGCTTGGCCTTGGCGTAGGCGCGCCGGCCCGGGCTCGATGTGCGGGTGATGGCGTGGATGACCGGCGCCCGCTTCGGACCGTACTTCAGGCCCACCCGCAGGACGGGATGACCGCCGGCCTCGCCGTCCTCGACCGACTTCAGGTAGCCCTCCCGCACCAGCAGGTCGGCGAGGGCCCTCTTGAACTTGCTCGCCGGCACGTCCACGCTGGCCATGTGCACGGCCTGCGCGTTGCGAATGCGGGTGAGCATGTCAGCAATGGGATCCGTTTGCATCGTTTCTGATTCCTCCGTGAGGCCGGTTTCGGCGCAATGCGCGCAGACCTTCGCCTCGCAAGTACGGCTTCTCGCTTGTCCTAGCCCGGCCTCACCAGCTGGCCTTGACCACGCCCGGAAGGTAGCCCTTGTGCGCCATCTCCCGCACGCAGATGCGGCATAGCCCGAAGTCGCGCAGGTAGGCGCGCGAGCGGCCGCACCGGCTGCAGCGGTTGACGCTCCGCGTCGTGAACTTCGACCTCCGGTTCGCCTTGGCGATCTGAGCCTTCGTTGCCACGCGTCCTCCTATCTCCTGAACGGCATGCCGAGGAGCTCGAGGAGGCTCCGTGCCTCCTCGTCGCTGCCGGCCGTCGTCACGATGGTGATGTCCATGCCGCGGGTGGCATCGACCTGGTCGTAGCTGATCTCGGGGAACACGAGCTGCTCGCGCAGACCGAGGCTGTAGTTGCCGCGACCGTCGAAGCTGTTGGCGCTCACGCCACGGAAGTCCCGTACCCGCGGCAGCGCCACGTTGATGAGCTTGTCGAGGAAGGCCCACATCCGTACCCCGCGGAGCGTGACCTTCAGTCCGATGGCCATGCCGGCGCGCACCTTGAAGTTCGACACCGACTTCTTCGCGCGCGTCACAACAGGCCGCTGCAGCGCGATCTGGCTGAGCTCCTTGGACGCCCGCTCGAGCACCTTCGAGTCCTCGCGCGCCTCGCCCACGCCCATGTTGATGACGATCTTCTCGACGCGCGGCACCGCCATGGGGTTGCCGTAACCGTGCCGCTCGACGAGCTGCGCGGTGGCCTGGCGATACCGCTCCTTGATGGGTAGGTTGATCGTTTCCATGCCGTTCCTACTCGTCCAACCGCAGGCCGGAGCGGCGCGCAACGCGGTGCTTGTGGCCACCTTCGTCGCGCTCGAAGCCGATGCGCGTGAGCCCGCCCGTCTGCGGATCGACGAGCTGCACGTTGCTGATGTGGATGGGCGCCTCCTGCTCGAGGAAGCCCCCGCGCGGGTTGTCCTGCGTCGGCCGTTGCGCCTTCTTGATGACGTTGACGTTCTTCACGAGCACCCGCCCGGCGCCGCGGAGCACGTTGATGACCTCACCCTCCGCGCCCTTGTGCTTGCCTGCGATGACCCGCACGCGGTCGCCGCGGCGGATACGGATCTTCGGCCTCGACATCTCAGAGCACCTCCGGTGCCAGCGACACGATGCGCATGAACCGCTTCTCGCGCAGCTCGCGCGCCACCGGGCCGAACACGCGCGTGCCACGCGGCTCGTTCTGGTTGTTGATGATGACGGCCGCGTTGCTGTCGAACCGGATGGAGGAGCCGTCCTTGCGGTTGATCTCCTTCTTGGTCCGCACGATGACGGCCTTCACCACATCGCCCTTCTTGATCTGCGCATGGGGGATGGCGTCCTTGACTGCCGCCACGACCACGTCGCCGACCGAGCCGACGAACTGCTGGCCGGTGCCCAGCACGCGAATGCACTGGATGCGCCGCGCACCGGAGTTGTCGGCGACATCGAGGAAGGTCTCCTGCTGGATCATGACGGAACCTGGCCTCCCCTGCCCTCAGCCGCGGGCCTTCTCCAGCAGGCGCGTCACGACGAAGCGCTTGCGCCGGCTGATGGGGCGGCTGGAGGTGATCTCGACCAGATCGCCCACGTTGTACTCGTTGCGTTCGTCATGCGCCAGGTACCGCTTCGACATGGTGACGACCTTGCCGTACAGCGGATGCTTGAAGCGCCGCTCCACGTTCACCGTCACCGTCTTGTCGGCCCTGTCGCTGACGACGCGCCCGTGCATCGCTCGCTTCATCGTGTCTGCTCCTCGCTCTTCTCGCCTGCCACGGTCATCAAACGCGCGATCTCCCGCCGTGCCGTGCGGATGCGCCGCGGATTGGAGGCGTGGCCGACCGCGGCCTGGATGCGCAGATCGAGCAGCTCCTGGCGGAGCTTCTCCACCTCGAGGTCGATCTCGTCCAGGGTGAGGTTGCGAATCTCATTGGGCTTCATCGTAGATCTCCCGCTCGACCATGCGGACCTTGATAGGCAGCTTGTGGCTCGCCAGCCGGAACGCCTCCCGGGCCTGGGCCTCCGTGACGTTGGCGACCTCGAAAAGCACGCGCCCCGGCTTCACCACCGAGACCCAGTACTCCACCGCGCCCTTGCCCTTGCCCATGCGGACTTCCTGCGGCTTCTTGGTGACCGGCTTGTCCGGGAAGATGCGGATGTAGATCTTGCCGCCGCGCTTGAAGTAGCGGCTCATCGTCACGCGGCACGCCTCGATCTGGTTCGACTTGATCCAGGCGGGCTCCATCGCCACCAGGGCGAAGTCCCCGAAGGCGACGTAGTCGCCGCCCTTGGCGGTGCCCTTCATGCGACCCCGCATCTGCTTGCGGTACTTGACGCGCTTGGGTAGCAGCATGGCTCAGGACCTGTCCTTCTTGACCCGCGCGCGACCCTGCGGACGGCCGTCGCGACGGCGCGCCTGCGGACGCCGGCGGCGGCGCTTGTCGTCGTCCTGGCGGGGCCTGGGCAGCACCGCGGCGCGGCGCGTCTTCTCGCCGACGATCTCGCCGTGGAACACCCACGCCTTCACGCCGATGATGCCGTAGGTGGTGTGGGCCTCGGCGGTCCCGTAGTCGATGTCGGCCCGCAACGTCTGAAGCGGAACGCGGCCGTCGGAGTACCACTCGGGGCGCGCCTGCTCGGAGCCTCCCAGCCGACCGGAGCAGCGGATCTTGACGCCGTGCGCACCGGACTCCATGGTGCGCTGCACCGCCTGCTTCATGGCGCGCCGGAACGCGAAGCGCCGCTCGAGCTGCTCGGAGATGCGCTTCGCCACCAACGCCGCGTTGGTGTTGGGGTTCGCAACCTCCTGCACGTTCACGGCGATGGTTCCGTCGATGGCGCGATCCAGGCGGGCGCGCAGCGCCTTGATCGACTCGCCGCCGCGTCCGATGACGACGCCGGGCTTGGCCGTCTGGATGGTGATGTTGATGTTGTGCGCCGCGCGCTCGATGTCGATGCGCGAGATGCCGGCGTGCCCGACGTCCTGGTGGATGGCGCGCCTGATCAGCTCGTCCTCCGTGAGCAGACGCGGGTAGTTCTTGGTATCGGCGTACCAGCGCGCGGACGGCTCCTTGTTCACGCCCAGGCGGAAACCGACGGGATTGATCTTATTGCCCACTGCGTTCCTCCAACGTGATGGTGACGTGGCAGGTGCGCTTCCGCATGAGATCGGCGCGCCCTCGCGCCCGCGGCATGTAGCGCTTGTAGGTGGGCCCGTCCCCAACCTGGATGTCCTTGACGAAGAGGCTGTCCTCGAACATGTCGTGGTTGTTCACGGCGTTGGCACGGGCGCTGCGCAGGAGCTTGAGGATCGGCCAGGCCGAACGCTTGTTGGTGAAGCGCAGGATGTCCTCGGCACGTGCCACGTCCTGGCCGCGAATGAGATCGGCGACGAGGCGGGTCTTGCGTGGCGTGACGCGCAGCATGCGCAAAGAGGCCTTGGCCTGCATCGTCACTCCTTCCGGTTCCCGCTGTGCCCGCGGAACGTACGCGTGGGCGCGAACTCGCCCAGCTTGTGGCCCACCATGTTCTCCTGCACGAACACGGGTACGTGCTGGCGGCCGTTGTACACGCCGATGGTGTGGCCCACCATCTCCGGCACCACCGTGCTGCGCCGGCTCCACGTCTTGATGACGCGTCGCTCGCCCGAGGCGTTGGCGGCGTCGATCTTCTTGAGCAGGTGACCGTCGACGAACGGCCCCTTCTTGAGGCTACGGGCCATGCTCTACTTCCCCTTCCGCCGGCGAACGATGAAGCGGCTCGATACCTTGCGCTTGTTGCGGGTCTTCAAGCCCTTCGCCTGCTGGCCCCAGGGGCTGACCGGCGGCCGGCCGCCCGTCGAACGCCCTTCGCCTCCACCGTGCGGGTGGTCGACGGGGTTCATGGCGCGCCCGCGCTGATGGGGCTTGCGTCCCAGCCAACGCTTGCGGCCCGCCTTGCCGAAGACGATGTTCTTGTGCTCGCTGTTGCCAACCGTCCCGATGGTCGCATAGCACTCGCCGTGGATCCGGCGCAGCTCGCCCGACGGCAGTCGGATGGTGACGTAGTTGCCGTCACGACCCTGGATCTGCACGCTGGTTCCGGCCGCGCGCGCCAACTGTGCGCCCTTGCCAGGCACCAGCTCCACGCCGTGAACGACGCCGCCCACCGGCACGAACCTCAGCGGTAGCGCGTTGCCGACCACCGGCTCGGCGTCGGGGCCGCACACCACCTTGCTGCCCACCTCGAGCCGGTCGGGCGCCAGGATATAGCGCTTCTCGCCGTCCAGGTAGTGCAGCAGCGCGATGCGCGCGCTCCGGTTGGGGTCGTACTCGACGCTCGCCACCTTGGCGGGGACGCCTTCCTTGTCCCGCCGGCGGAAGTCGATGACCCGGTAGCGGCGCTTGTGGCCGCCGCCCCGGAAGCGTGACGTGATGCGGCCGTGAGCGTTTCGCCCGCCCTTCTTGGGCATGGGCGCCAACAACGCCTTCTCGGGCTTGCGCGCGGTGATGTCGCCGAACCCGGACGTCGTCATCGTCCTGCGGGAGGGCGTATACGGTCGATAGCGTTTCATGGGCATGTGTTCCCTCCCTTCCTCAGGTCAGGCCCTCGAGCTGCTGGATGCGCTGCCCGGCCTGCAACGTGACGATCGCCTTCTTGCGGAGCGGCGAGCGCCCCGCGTAGCGGCCCTGCGTCTTGATCTTGCCGCGCACCTTCTGCATGTTGACCTTAACCACGTCCACCTTGAACACGACCTGCACGGCGTCGCGCACCTGCGCCCGGTTCGCGTCCGGGTGGACGTAGAAGGCGTACTTGCCGTCCTCGATGCCGGAGATCGCCTTCTCGCTGAGCACCGGCGCGAGGATCACGTCGTGGGCGGTCATGACGTCGCCTCTTCGGCATCGAAGATCCTGGCGTCGGCGATGACGTGGTCGCTGCGCAGGATGTCGTAGACGTTGAGCCCGCGTGCCGCGAGCACGTCGACCCAGGGCAGATTGCGGGCTGCGCGCCGCGCCATCTCGTCGTCGGTCACCAGCAGCACCCGCTCGCTACCGTCGAAGCCGTGCTCCTTGGCCCAGCCGACGAACGCCCTGGTCTTGCCGTCGATGCCGAAGCTCTCGACGAGCGTCAGCTTCCCGGCGTTGGCGCGGTCCGCCAGGGCCATCTGCAAACCGAGGCGACGCACCCGCTTGGGCAGCGTGTAGCCGTAGTCCCTCGGTTGCGGCCCGAACACCGTGCCGCCGCCGACGAAGATCGGGGCCTTGCGGTCGCCGTGACGCGCGCGCCCTGTGCCCTTCTGGGAGTAGCTCTTGGCCGTCGAGCCGGTCATCATGCCGCGCGTCCGGGTGGCGGCCGTGCCGCTCCGGCGCTTCGACAGCTGCCAGGCCACGACCTCGTGCAGCACAGACTCCTTCGGCTCGGGCAGGTCGAGGGTGAGCTTGCGCCCGCTGCCCACGACGTCAAGGGTTACCGACATCAGCCCGCCCTCCTGTTCGACTGCCTCACGACGACGAGCGAGCCGTTGGCGCCGGGCACGGCGCCCTTGAGGAGCAGCAGGTTGTCGTCCTTGCGTACGTCCACGACCTCGAGACCCACGGTGGTCACGGCGGCGGCGCCGTAGCGGCCCGCCATGCGCTTGCCCTTGTACACCCGCCCGGGGGCCTTGCGGTTGCCGATTGAGCCGCCGTGCCGGTGCTTCTTCTTGGTGCCGTGCGTGGCCGGCATGCCGCCGAAGCCCCAGCGCTTGACCACGCCGGCGGTGCCGCGGCCCTTGCTCTTGCCGGTGACGTCCACCGTCTCGCCCGGGGCGAAGATCTCGACCGTGACCGCGTCGTCATCCGGGAGGTAGTCCCTGAACTCGACGAGGTGACGCTGCGGCGCCACGCCGGCCTTGCGGAAGTGGCCCAGCCGCGGCTTGTTGGCGAGCTTCTCGCGCTGCTCGACCCAGCCCAGCTGAACCGCCGCGTAGCCGTCGCGCTCCGGCGTCTTGCGTTGCACCACGGGGCAAGGCCCGGCCAGGACGACGGTAACCGGCACCAGCCGGTCGTCGGCCCACACCTGGGTCATGCCCACCTTGGTGCCGAGAATGCCTTTCACGCTCATCGTCCTCCGACGGTCTTGATCTCGATGTCCACCCCGGTTGGAAGGTCGAGGTGCATGAGGGAGTCGATCGTGCTCTTCGTCGGCGACTTGATGTCGATCAGCCGGTTGTGCGTGCGGATCTCGAAGTGCTCCCGGCTGTCCTTGTCGACGAACGGCGAGCGCAACACGCAGAAGCGCCGGATGCGCGTGGGCAGCGGTACCGGACCGGCGACCTTGGCGCCGGTGCGGCGCACCGTCTCGACGATCTTGGTCGCGGAGCTGTCGAGGCTGCGGTGATCGAACGCCTTGAGCTTGATCCGGATCTTGGGAGCCGCCATGCTACTTGGTCACGGCCGTGACGACACCCGCACCGACCGTCCGACCCCCCTCACGAATCGCAAACCGCAACCCCTCCTCCATCGCAATCGGCTTAATCAACTCCACACCCAACTC
>Ga0307441_1000191_pt1 | contig 23871 bp, 35 predicted proteins | sample SalMarWE160420MG_FD_202149 | JGI IMG/M metagenome (GOLD analysis project Ga0307441, IMG submission 202149) | Salt marsh sediment microbial communities from the Plum Island Ecosystem LTER, Massachusetts, United States - WE1604-20 | ecosystem: Environmental > Aquatic > Marine > Intertidal zone >... | reverse complement strand
AAACAAAGAACAGTGTGTAAAAATAGCTGTCTATTCAGCAGAATTAATTTTACATTTGTTTGAGAATAAGTACCCAAACGATTCAAGACCTAGAAAAGCAATTGAAGCCGCTAAAGAATACTTAAGAAATCCTGATGCTGCTGATGCTGCTGATGCTGCTGATGCTGCTTATGCTGCTTATGCTGCTTATGATGCTGCTGCTGATGCTGCTAATGCTGCTGCTGATGCTGCTTATGCTGCTTATGCTGCTGCTGATGCTGCTGCTGATGCTGCTAAAGCTGCTTATGCTGCTACTTATGCTGCTAAAGCTGCTTATGCTACTTATACTACTACTGATGCTGCTGCTAGAGCTGTTTATGCTGCTGCTGATGCTGCTGATGCTGCTAAAGCTGTTTATGCTGATGCTGCTAAAGCTGTTTATGCTGCTGCTAAAGCTGTTTATGCTGCTAATACTGCTGATGTTGCTTATGCTGCTGATGCTGCTTATGCTACTAAAGCTGCTAAAGCTGCTTATGCTGCTTATGCTGCTTATGCTGCTGATGCTGCTGATGCTGCTGATGCTGCTATTATTAATATTAGAAAAAAAATAGTTAAATATATTTTAACTTTAATTTAATTGAACCACTTCTAAAAGGAGTTTAGAAATAAATGAAAACATATTTTTATTTTCATAAAAAAAGAATCCCTGTAAATATACTTTCTACAGATGATAGTTGGGAACTATCCTTCAATTACAATAAAGCATTGGTAGAGGAAATAAAAGAATCTACTGATACTCGCCAATGGGTCGCTGAAAGAAGAGTTTGGCATCTCAAAAAAACTCCAAGAAATAAATTTGTTTTAGCTTTCTTACAAGGTAAAAAACCATACGCTCGTTATGATGTTCCTTTAGTTATCCCTAATATAGAAGGGTTTTGGGGGCATCAAAATCCTATGTATGCTCATATAATGCAACGTAAGCAAGTTATTATTGCCGGTGAAATGAGAACAGGTAAAACAAGACCGACACTTCGCGCCATCATTGATACTCAATGTTATGGTGCTTGGTGGATTGCGCCTAAATCTGCATTAAGAGGATTAAAAAATGAATTAGTTAAATGGGGTTTTCCTTTTAAAATCTTTCTTATGACCTATGATAAATTCAGAAGAACATATAATGGGTCACTTGCAGTAGTTCCAAAGTTTATAGTTTTTGATGAATGTCAAAGACTTAAGAACCCAAGAAGTAAACAAGGTCAACTAGCTTTTGACCTTGCAACAGACCAACAAATTAAGTACGGAAACGACCGCTACATAGTTCTTCTTTCGGGTACTCCTGCTCCTAAAGACCCTAGTGATTGGTGGAATATTACAGAAGTAGCTTGCGCTGGGTTTTTGAGAGAGGGTTCTCAGACTGGATTAAAACAAAAACTGGGAGAATGGGAACAAAAAGAAAGAGAAAATCTAGAAAAACAAGAAGAAGAAGAAGAAGAACAAGAAAAAAAGTATTATTATAAATTAACTAAGTGGAAAGAAGATGAAGTTAAACGTTTCCATAAACGACTTAAAGGATTGGTTGAAGTATACTTTAAAAAAGATTGTCTTGACTTACCGCAAAAAATATATAATATTATTAAACTTGATATACCGTCCGAATACAAAATGGCTATTAATCTAATAAAAGGAACAGAATCAAAAGCAATAACATTACTCAATAAGTTAAGACAATTGTCTGATGGTTTTCAATATATAAATACTCCTGACTCAATTACTGCTATAAATAAAAGAGAGACAAAATATTTTCCCAATTGTCCTAAAGATAATCAATTAAAATTGGATTTAGATGAGTTTGAAGATATTGGAAGGGTAATTGTATATTGTGGATTTCAAGCTACACTTGATAAAATTACTTCTATCTGCATTAAAGAAGGATGGGCAGTACTTAAAGTAGATGGTAGAGGATGGGAAGCTCTTAATACTACTGCAACAGTAGATGAATGCCTAAAGGAAATGGATGGGTCACTTAACGTAGGTAAAATTGAAAAGTTAGCTTTCTGTGCTCAAGCCGATGCAGCGAGTGAAGGATTAGAATTAAGCGCAAGTCCGATAATAATCTATTATTCCAATTCTTTTTCGGGAAGAGCTAGAATGCAATCGGAAGATAGACCACATTCAAATAACATGGATAAATCAAGAGGACTTGAAATTAGGGACTATATTCATTTACCTACAGATGAATTAACTAGACTTAACCTAAAAGAAAAGAAAACGCTTCAATCTATTACTATGGGTGATATTAACCTATCAATGAAAGGGGTTTGGAATGATTGATAAAATGCCAGAAACAAAAGAAGAATATGTAGAATACCATAAATTACTTTGGCAAGGTATAATCGATTATATAAATGAGTATGGGGTTTATGGGGATTGGGGAGGTAATCATAATTATATTAAAATGTTTGTTTTTAACTGTTTGTTTTGTTTTACTGGTGATGGTTATGGATACTGTTTTGGTTGTTTATATAAACAATCTAAAAAAAGAGGTTGTTTATTTGAAATAAAAAACTGGTGTAATGGTACAAATCCTACTTGTTTAGATGGTATATGGTATAAGTTTTTAGAAACTACAAATAAAGAAGATGCAATTAAATACGCTGAACAAATTAGAGATTTTCCAGTAAAGGAGGATTAAAATGGTACAAGAAAAAATTAAATTCTTAACAGAATTAGAAGGGTTTACTGATGAAATAGAAATGATGCAAGAATTTATAATGGATAGCTTAGCTCCTGCTATTTGTATGAATCCTGATTGTAACTATACAGCACATTATGAACATGATTCACGTGAAGGTTGGTGTGAAAATTGCAATACTAATACAGTCGCTTCTATATATGTTTTAATGGGAGTAATATAGTGGATATTAATTTTAATAATTTAGAAGAAATGAATAAAATTGGTTTAAATTCTAAACTTAATTTTAACAAGTATAAAGGAGAACTTGTTAAAGATGTAGTTACTTATGATGCTAACTATATTATTTATTTATATGATATGGGTTATATTGAACCAGACAGTGAGTTACTTGACCTAATTCTAATAACAAAAAAACAGGAGGAAAAAAATGGAGAATGGGACTGGGAAGAAATCTTTGAGGGGTGGGGTGGACTCTTTGAAGAATATTAAAATTAAATATCCGTCAAAGCCATACAAAGTTATTGACGACCTTTTTGAGGGTCAAATAATTGATAAACTATGTCAACGTCCTAATATTTTACATAATTTATTAAAAAATTTTAAACACGTAGAAATAGATATAATAGGGGGAGTTTATTTCATTAAATATAGAAACCTCTTTATAGCTAACATAAAAGATAGGAAACTAACTTTAACCCCAGGTATATATCTAAATAGTGAAGTTAATGTATTTAAAACATATAACTTTTTGCTTCGTAATTTTACTAATGAAAATTTATTTATTAAGTTTTTAAACAAAAAATGGGTGTTTTGCAAAGAAGAGGAAAAAGAAGATGGAAAAGAAATGCAAAAACTGTAAAAGCGTATATAGTATAGATACTATTCTCGATAGTACAGATAATATATTCATTATAAAAGCAGGAGAATTAATAAACTGCCCAAGCTGTTATGATGAAAATAATGGTATAGATGGTATAGACTATGAAGCAACTAAAATTACAGATAAACCATTTATTACTGATGATTTTAATCCAGCAGATTTAATAGGAGGATAAAATGGAGTATTCATTAGGAAACTATGCTGTAGCTTCTAATCCAGAAGTAAACATGGCCTTAACTATTTTTATATGGATTGTATTTCAAATAATCGTTATAATAATTGTTTGGCTTTTTGCTTATCATAAAGCTAAAAATTATTTTTATACTCATGAATGTAGAACTTGCAGATATCCATTAACATTTAATAAACTTATTGATCAAAATATGGAATGGGAAAATGTTAAATTAAATTTAGTTATAACTATAGTTAAACTTTTTCCAGATAAACCTATAGATTATATAGAAAATATAAAACAAATGGAAAAAGAAATATTTGATTGTAGAAATACAAAAAATAGTGATAGATATTGTTGTTGTACATTTAATGGTTTAAATGATAATGGGTCATTTAACCTAATCCCAGTAAAAAAATGTGAACAACATGGACACTTAGTAAAGGAGTAAAGAATGAGACTATTAGCGTATAAAGAATGTGTTAACAAAGCGATGGAATTACCAGAAGAAATTTCTTCACTTGAATCATTGTCATACAACCCTAGAGAGCAAGCAATTTCTTATATAAAAAAACAAGCACGGTTTGATGTTGATAAGTTACTTGATATAGATTTTATAGATTTATTTGAATATATCAAAGAAAAAGAAGATTATTTATTTTCTTTACAGAAATATAAAGAGGTTTCAACAAATGAATAAAAAAATGAGCTATAGACAATTATTAAAACAACATACTAAAGTTAAAAAAGAAAATGAAGCACTTATAAGAGAAATAAAATATATAGCTGCTTTATTTTATGTAGAAAAACCAGACCATGAACTCTTTATGGAAAATAAACTTGATGGTGATTTTTTAGAAACCATTAAAAAAATATCAAAAACATTTAACAAGGGGTAAATTATGCAAGTCATAGCTAAAACAGAAAGTGGCCTAATGATTGAAGCTACACACAAAGAAGTTCGAACTATTTTACAATCTGTTACAGGTGAAAAAGTAAAAGATATAAATATAGGTCAAAAAATACCCGCCATTGATTATGCCAGTAGTATAGAAAAAATAAAAACATTAAAAGGAGATTATATATATGAAGGCTTATGTAGACATGTAGAAACTTTTAATAAGGCATTTAATGAATTAGAAGAAGCAGTAGAACAAGCAAGTTCGATTGAGGTTTAATATAATGGGTTACTTGAACTACTTCTTCGATACTGAATCCATAGGTTTTTATTCACCGACAGTATTAATTCAATATGCTGTCGGTGATAATAATCCTATAGTTCATAATATTTTCAAAGAGCCAGTGTATAAGACATTGGCTCTTATAGAGGATATGTGTAACAATAATGTAATAGGATTTAATTTAGCACATGATTGGTTTCATATATCACGTACATATAATGTACTACAAGAATTACCTAAACTAAGACCACCTACAATTATAGATATACATGACGTAGAAAATGAGCCAGAGTGTCATGATAAATATTGTTTAAAACCTCAAGGTGCTTTAGATTTAATGCTTTACGGTAGAACACATGAACTTCAAGCAACGATGAATCAAAAAGATATAATCATTAGAAAAGTACCTAGAATATTAGCAGAAGTATTAGTGAAAGAATTAGAAAATAGAATAAAACTATCTAAACTTTATTTTGCTAAAAGAGATGGAAATCAAAATTGGAAAATAAAAGAGTTACATATAAATACAGGAAAAGAAATAACTCCAGAAGAATTCCATAAATTCAAAGAAGGAAAAATAAATATAGTTGTTGACCCTGATTTTGTAAATTTAAAACTGGCTTTTTATCCTTCTACTGGATTAAAACCAGTTGTTAAATATCTTTTAGATAAAGAAATAGATTTAATTGAAGATATGTTGCCATTTAAAAGAGCTATAGAATACCCGTGGTTTCCTAGTGCAGGTGCATGGTTAGATGTAGCCCCACAACATATACATGGTTGGTCAACAGATAGAAGAAGAATTAAATATGCAATTGATGATGTTATTCACACAAGAGATTTATTCCATTACTTTAAAAGTCCTTATGATTCTATCGGTGAATATAACTCTATGCTTGCATGTATGGTAGGAGCACTCCATTGGAAGGGTTATGAAATTAATAAAGATGAAGCCTTATTACAATTAAAAGAACAACTTGCAATAGTTAAAGAATGTCGTAAAGAAGTAAATTTCAATGCACCCAAAAAAGTTGTAACTTATTTAAAAGAAAAAGCAAATCCAATTGAAGAAATTATTATCACTGATAGTAAAATTGAAACATTACAAAACTTAGAGAAGAATGGGTCACTTGAAGTAAGTAAAAGAGCGGCATTGATTTTAAAAGGTAGACATGCTGATGTAAAAGTAAATTTTCTTACAAAAATATTAAAGGCAGGTAGACTATATGTTACTTTCAAAGTCACAGGAACAAAATCCAATAGAATGTCCGGTGGGTCAATGGAAGGGAGTAAAACAAGCAGCATTAACCCTCAAGGTATCGGTGAAGGTAAAATACGTAAGTGTCTTACATTTGCTCCCGAAGGGATGGTTCTCGATAGTGGTGATTTTAGTGGATATGAAGTGGCCATTTTCGCAGCAATATCAAAAGACGAAAATCTTACCAAAGCGCTTCTTAGCGGTAGGAGTATGCACGCTATTTGGGGAAGCTTTCTTTACAAAATGGATTACTTCTACATCGTATCTACTAAAAATATACCGGATACTGAACCAGACGGATACTACAAACGTTCCAAAAAGTCCTTTTTTGCCAAGCTCTATGATGCATATATTGTAAAATTATCTCAGGTATTACAACTATCAGAAGAAGAAACTTATGAAGGTATTAATTATTTTGAAACTGAATTTCCCGGAGTTAAACGAGAACGCGAAAGAGTATATAAAGAATTTGGTGCAATGTCGCAACCCGGTGGAATTGGTACAGCTGTTATTTGGAAAGAACCAAAAGAATTTGTAGAAAGCTTTCTTGGTTTTAAAAGATATTTTAATCTTGAGTTTAAAATTATTAAAGAGTTATTTGAACTAGCACAAAAGCCAACTCAAAAAATGAAGCAAGTTCGAATTAAAGTAAAAAGACGAGATAGATTACAAACAGGTTCAGGAGCACTTCAATCAGCTTTATATGGAGCAGCTTTTAATTTACAATCAGCTATAATACGTGCAGCATTAAACCATGAAATACAAAGTCCTGGCGGTGAAATGACTAAAATATTACAATCACGCGTGTGGAATATACAACCACAAGGAGTAAATAATTGGCATATAATGCCTTTTAATTTACATGATGAGATTATAACAGCAGTTATTCCTGAAAAACAAAATATATTAAAACAAACAGTAGAAGATTTTATAGAAGAATACAAAAAACATGTTCCATTATTAAAAATGGAATGGAAACAAAATCGTAAATCATGGGGAGAATAATCAAAGGAGATAATTATGAAAATCACAGACAAAATTACAACTATTTTTAGAGATGAATCATATATCCATTGTTATGAATTTGAAGAAAGGATTATTCTTAGAACAACTTGGAAAATAAAAGATAAAGAATATGGATTAGAAACTGAATATGTAGACGAAATAGATTTATTTGATGCTCTAAAAGAACATGAAGAATTTGTAGAGTCAAATATAAAAAAATTAAAAATGAAAATGAAAACGATTACTTTAAAAATAAATGCAGACCCACAATATCCAAATGTACAATATATTCGATATAACAATAAACTATATAAACTTGAGGAGGAATAATGGATAAAGAAACTGCTATAAACTTTGATGAAGAAAAACTACAAGCATATTGGGAAAAAGAAGTGGCCAAAGAACCTAATCAAGAAATAAAAATGCCAGAAATATATAATCCTATATACGTTAAATGGCTTGAACGACAAGTAGTATCTATGATAAACTGTGGGTTACTTGTCCTAGTTATAAAAAAGGAGAGAGTAAATGGCGATTAAAGAAGTCCAGGATGAGATTATTAAACTATTCAAAAATAATGTACCAGTTAAAGAAATAGCTAAAATGTATGAAAAATCTGTAAGTACTATTTACTATATTCTTAATAGTAATGATATACCTATTATAGCTAAAGACAGCTTAAATAGTACTTTAATGGAACAACTAACTAAAGAATCCAATAAAGGTGCATCCCTTAAAAAACTATCTGAAAAATACAATATTGAAATAACTTTATTATGCAGACTTTTAAATTCATATAATCCATCAGATACTATTAAACAGACAATAATAAATCTAAGATTATCAGGACAACAACCTTACATCATAGCACAAAGACTTAGTATGACTATTGAATCAGTGAGAAAAATTTTAAGAGAATATAATATACAAAAAGCACTTAAATAAAGGAGTAGGATATGGAATTTGGAATGTTAGCTCATCATTGGAATGGGTCACTTGAACAAGTTCAAGGGTGGTATGCTAGTAGAAAATATAATGGTTGGTCAGCTTTATGGGACGGAGGAATCACACGCGGTATGTTAGCAGAAGAAGTGCCGTGGTACTATAAAGGCAAAGATAGACCAATAGTATCTACAGGATTATGGACATTGGGACGTACTCCAAACTCCAATGAAATTAAACCAAAAGTAATTCAAGCCCCCAGTTATTTTTTAAATAAATTACCGCCTAATATTCCTGTGCATGGTGAAATTTCATATTTAGATAAAAATGGGTATGATAGATTACACATGGTTAAAAGAGTATGCGGAATGAAATTTGGATATAATCCATTATGGTATAGTCTTAAATTTAGAGCTTTCCATGTTAAACCATATTCACTATGGGAAGGCATAAAAGAAATACCCTTATACAACGATAAGAATTTATTTATAAATGCCCCTTGGGAAATTATTACTGAAGGTAGTACTTTATAAATGAAATTTTTTGTCCCATTATCTTACTTCATATAACTAATAATCCTGATTTAGAATGGATAATAGGTAAAGCTATAAGAAATAAATGGGAAGGTTTAATGTTTGCTAACCCAACTGGTAAGTATGAATGTAAACGTTCTCATAATAATCTTAAATGGAAACCTGACTATGAAACAGAAGCAGTTATATGTGGATATGAAAAAGGAAAAACAGGTAAAAATTTAGGATTAGTAGGGGCATTAAAAGCAACAATGGTATGGAATGACAAAGTAATTTCTATACACGGGGGAGAGAGTTGGATGGTGGGCAAAGAAGCTAATTTTTGTATAGGAGGATTAACAGACAAAGAAAGAGATTGGGAAGAATGTCAAAGAAAATACCCATTAGGTACAAAAATTAAATTTAAATTTGATGGAGTATCTAATAATGGTATACCGCAATCTTGTAATATTTATAGAAAGGAGTAAAAATGAAAAAACAAATTAAAGTTAAAATGAAATTAAACCCAAAATTTAATGGGTTACTTAACCTAGGAAAGGAGAGAGGTGAAGATTTACAAAACGACACACAACATCTCAAGGCCGAAATTGCTAAGAAACTACAATGGTATAAGCAACAACAGTGTGATGGTGGTTTAGAAGTTGATATTCTGTCCGTAATTAATGATTTGAAGCAACTTGCGGCCATTGAGTAACCGTTGTACAAAATAAAATTAGTTTTTTGAATTATAAATCGCTCACTGGAGGGCAAAATGGATAAAAAGAAACGCAGGGTAAGGTGTGTCGAATGTGGTGAACTTTTTGATAGAGAAGATATTAAATATGCTCCCGACCCTTTTGCTGAAGAAATTAACGGTGATGATACACCAGTTTGGGAATGTGACGAATGCCGCTATCAAAGCTATATGGACACTTAACCCGTTCGCTTAACACTATGGAAAGGAACAAAATGCTTTATAACAAAAAATTTTATCTTGATATTAGGTGGTGGACAGGTGTAGTAATTGGCATACTTTTTAATATAGCTATGATTGCAGTCATAGCACACTTTGTCCATTGAGTAACCGTTGTGTTCAATTAGGCTAAAAACAAATTTTATAGGGGGTTTTATGAGAAAGTGTCATTGTACATCGAACATAAAAATTAAAGGTATTTTCCGTGGGTTTTTTCAGGAAGGCAATCTTGAACATGGTTGCGACCCTGTTGGATTGATTGAACTGGAAGATGGTACTATCGAAGCACCTTGTGCAACGTCGATACAGTTTGACGAACCTCTAAAAGAGGTAGCTAATGATTCCGCATCGCACAACAAAGAAAGAGACGTCAAAACCCAATGGGAATCTTATGCGCATATTTGGGAAGTTACTCATCCAGGAGTTATAATGTCCGAACGCGATAAAATGGTTTACTATGCAGGCTGGCAGGCGGCTTCAACACAGAAAATCTGAAAATTACCGCTTAATTCTGGTAAAATCGGACGTTAGAATACCGTTTTAATCCATAATACTTAATGGGTTACTTAACCTAGGAAAGGAATAATAAAGTACTATGAAATATAAGGTAGTAGATACACCTTGTTGGCCTAATCGTTGGAAGGTTGTACCAGATGGTAACTTTCGTGATAATAACGGAACTTGTAATTACTTTCCGTCTTATCAAGCGGCACAGTCGGAATGTATTCGTAGAGAAAAGTATAGAGCAAAATTACAACAGATAGCATCTAAAACTTAATGGGTCACTTAACCTAGGAAAGGAATAAAGATGTCTTGTAAATGTCAATGTTGCGGTAAACGATACTATATTGATATAATTGTTTCAGATAAAGATTGGAAACGTATTCAACCACCTGAAAAACCTACAGGTGCTGGCCTACTTTGTGGTTCATGTATTGTAGAACGTCTTGAGGCAAAAAATATACATGATTCTTATAGACTTATAAGGTCAAAAGATTTGCAAATAGTAATAGAAAAACTCTTAGCCTAAAAGGATAAACGATGAAACTACCTATTATAAATATAAAAGAAAAAAGAATTTCAATAGAAGGACTTAAAGAAATGATTAGAGAATATAGTCAAAAAGATATTGATAATGATGATTATATAAATATCAATACTTTATTTACTTTAGTTGATGAACTTGAACTAAAAGAAACACCAATAATAAAAATTTTTAAAAAGGATAACTAATGGCAAGACAAAGAGAATCTTTACTTGTAGGAGACCCTTTTGATGTTACATTGCATTCATATGGTTGGTATACTATAAATACTCATGGTAATCAATTTCAAGAAGGCCTTCCAGATAGATATATAGCTCATTTTAAATATAAACCTAGATGGATAGAATATAAGGTATTTGACGACCAATGGCATATACATCTAACTAGAGCACAAAAAATAAAATTTCCAGCGTTATTAGAACGTGGTGTACTTATATACATTATTGCTTCTAAAGATTTAAGAGGCGAAAAACATTTTTCAGAACGAGAAAGGCTATATAAAAAATTATTCAAAGAACCTAATGGTCACTATGCTTTAACTTCAATCACCCATAAACTATTGAGGTAAATATAATGGTTAAAATAGAAAGACTACCTAGTTATTTATCACCATCAGCTTTAATGATGGCGGAAAAAATGCCCAATACATTTTTTCTTACTCGACTTATCAATGACCCTATAGAAAGAGATGAACAAAATTTAGCAGCTGCTGTTGGAAGTGCATTCGATTATTATATTAAAATGTTATTAATAGAGAAAAAATTTCCCCATAAAGAAAAATATTTAGAAGAACTTAAAAAAGGAATAGAGACAAATGTAACTGAAGCCCATACAGCAGGTAAAAAAGCGTTTCAAATATACGCCAATATCTATAACCCAAATGAATTTAATAATGTAGAATTACAACTTCATGGGTCACTTGATGTAGGTAATAAGAACAATGCTATCCCTATTTTTGGAAAACTAGATGCCACAGTTATTGATATAAAAAGAGACCCCAATAAAGTCCTTCCTTTTGATTGGAAGGTTACAGGGTATACTTCAAAAGAAGGAACAAGTCCTTGTCCCGGATATTATAGATTATGGGAAGGAATAAGACCCAAAGCAATGCACACAAATTATTATGAAGATATACCTATAGAAACAATAAATGAAAATTGGGCAACACAATTATGTACATATGGTTGGTTAATGGATTATAAAATAGGTACTCCTTTTTATGTAAGAGTAGACCAACTTATTTGGAAAAATAATACTATAAGATGTATTGCTCAATATAGAGCTTTAGTTACTCCTAGTTTTCAAGACCAAGTTTATTACAGATATAAGAGAATTTGGAATTTGATTAATTCAGGAGAATTTATAAAATTGTTAGCTAGTGATGATGATGAAAATCTAATTTGGATTTCTGCACAAAAAGAGAATTGGTGGTAAAATATGACTAAACTATATGATGAGATAAATAAAAAAGTAAATTATTGGAGAGAAGAGATATATAAACAATTTCCTCAAGTAAAAGAAAAAGGTACTTTTTTCTATAGAACAAGACCCTTTTTTAAAGTATGGTTTTACCAAATAAGATACCGAAATCTTATTTTTACTTTAAGAATTAATTCTATCACAGGAGAAATTATTACATAATGAAAAAAACTGAAGCTATACAGCAATTTCTTAAAACTTCAATTTCTCCTATAGCTCAATTATATACGCCTGATATGGAAGTACAAGTTAATGCTGCTAAAGATAATGGTATACGTATAAAAGGGAAATTTAAAGGTAGAAATTGGAGAGGATGGAAACACCCAACTACTAATGAATCATGGAAATCTTTTAGGATTCCGTGGAATGCTGATACTGAGCCTGAATATATTGATACTGATTTAAAATTTGACCTTTCCAAACACGTTGAAGGTATAGGTATGACTGGATGGGATTGGAAAAATAAACAATCTTTATGGGTAGGTTATGATTTTGATTCTTTAATTACCCATGACAAAGGATTGACCCAAAAAGAATTAGATGAATTAAAAAGTAAATGTGCTAGTATACCGTGGGTTACTTTACTTAATTCCACTAGTGGAAAGGGCATTCATCTTTATTTATTTTTTGACAACCCCTTTTCAACTAAAAACCATACAGAACATGCAGCAATAGCTAGGTCACTATTATCTACCTTAACTATTGAGACAGGGTTTAATTTTTCTACTGGTGTTGATACAGTAGGTTCAGTACTCTGGTGTTATCATAGAAAACAAGAAGGTACACAAGGACTTACTTATATTAAAAAAGGTGAAAAGTTTTCTGTTTCAAAAGTACCTAAAAATTGGAAAGAACATATAGGAGTATGTAATAGAACTAAAAAGAAAACAAGAAGCGGGGATAAAACCCTAGAGAGTTTAAGTTCAGGTTTAAAATCTTTTTTCTTAGATGAATACCATTTACTAATACTTAAATGGTTTTCTCATAACGCTGAAAAAGATTGGTGGTGGGATAATGACTACAGTATGCTTATTGCACATACATGGGATTTAAAAAAATGCCATACAGATTTAAAATTAAGAGGGATATTTGAAACCAATTCATCTGGAAGTACAGAACAAAATTGTTTTGCTTTTCCATCAAGGAATGGGTCATTTGTAGTACGTAGACACGGAAGTAAAACAAATGAAGCAAATACTTGGATTATAGATGAAAGTGGGTGGACTAAATGCTTATTTAATTCAGAACCCACTGTGCATGATGCTTGTATAACTAATGGGGCTTTAGAAAATGCTAAAGGTGAATATGTATTCCCTTCATGTGAAAAAGTCAAAGCTGCAATGAAATTAATTAATCTTATCTTTAATTATCCTGACCAATTTAAAGAACGCCAAGCCAATATTAAAATTAAAAATAATAAACTAATTATAATGGTGGAAGTGGAAAAAAATGATATTAAGATAAATGGGTTTTTAAAAGATAAAGGTAAATGGATTAAAGTTTTAAAGTACAAAGAAGAATACGAAGATATACCTGCTCAAGACAATTTAATAAGGCATGTAATTTCACAAGGAACAGAAGCAGGGTGGTATATCAACATAAACAATAATTGGATTTATGAAAACAAAAGCAATGTTGCTAGTGCTTTAATATCTACTATGATAGGGTATAAAAGAAATGATATTGAACTTATGATAGGTAAAAGTATTCTTGACCCTTGGACTCTTGTTAATAAGCCCTTTGAAGATGAATATTTAGGAGATAGAAAATGGAATAAAGATGCTGCCCAACTTAGTGTAAAACCGATTCAGGGTAGATTAGAGTATTGGTGGAATCTATTTGAACATCTAGGCGATGGGTTAGATGAAGTAGTTCAAAATAATATTTGGTGTCAAAATAATAGTATTACTACAGGAGCTGATTATCTTTTTGCTTGGATTGCTTTTATGATTCAAAAACCTACTGAACCTTTACCTTATTTATTCTTTTTTGGTGCTCAAAATACTGGTAAAAGCACTATACATGAAGGCTTATCTTTACTATTTAAAAATAATGTAGGATACGCTAAAGCCGACCATGCTCTTAAAAATACCAGTGGGTTTAATTCTGAATTAGCCCATTCTGTTCTATGCGTAGTTGAAGAAACTGATTTATCTAGAAATTCTTTAGCCTCAAATAGAATTAAAGATTGGGTTACAGGAAAAACTATTAGTATCAACACTAAATATAAAAATGTGTATGAGATAGATAATACTACTCATTGGATGCAGTTTGCTAATCCCGCTAATTATTGCCCCATATTTAGAGGAGATACTAGAATTATAGTAATTGAAGTAGGGGCTTTAGAAAAAGAAATACCTAGACAAATATTTTTAAAATATTTAGAAGAAGAAGCTCCTGCTTTGTTATATGAAATTATACATTATGAATTACCTGACCCAGCAGGACGCCTACAGTTGCCCGTCTTAGATACTGTAGTTAAAAATGAAATTATGGAAGATAATTATAATCCTTTAGAGCAATTTATTAAAGAAAGAATAATATTTAAAGAAGGGTATCTAATACCATTTGATGAATTCTATAGCGTATTTCAGATATGGCTTGCTTCTAATTATCCTTCTGAACAAAATAAATGGACTATTAGGAGTACATCATTAAATTTTCCTAAAATACCTCCTATGATAAAAGGTATGTATGGAGGCGATAATAAAATGCATATAGGAAATGCTACTTTTAATACTGATACAGAAGAATTAGGTTTTGAATACGCATTAAAAAACAGACGTTTAAAAAAAATATCAAGGAGGTAAAATGAAACAAATTGGAGCAGCAATAGATATAGAAACTACTGGTTTAACAGCAGGAGTACATGAAATAGTTGAAATAACAATTATATTACACGATGAAAAATTTATTCCATTAGAAAAATTTACATCTCAAATAAGACCGATGAAACCTGAACTAGCAGAAGAAAAAGCTATAGAAGTCAATAACTTAAATTTAACTAAATTAAAAGATGCGCCTACACCGCCTATGGTAAGGAATGCTTTTTTTCAATGGCATGAAGAAATAGTTAAAAATAAACAAATTTTTCCCTTGGGTCAAAATTATGGAGGGTTTGACAAAGGCTTTATAAAACTATTCTTTGGTCATTTTTATGATGATTATTTCTATTATAAAAATCGTGATACTTTTGCCTTAGCTCAGGCTTTAAAGGATTGTGGGTTACTTAACCTAGACCAAAGTTTAAGTTTAGAGAACCTATGTAAATGTTTTAATATATCCTATGACTCACACACATCATATGGTGATGCTTTAGCTACATTAACACTCTATAAAAAATTAATCAACCTTATTAAAAATAAATCTTAATGAAAGGATTTAAAATGTATTCTAAAGAATTTGATTCAATTGTTGAAGAACGTGTAAGCAAAATAATCTCTACACTAGCTGATAAAGATGCTGAATACGAATCAGAAAATGACCGTCTACATAATTTTAAAAAAGCAGGAGAAATTTTAGAAATTACACCAGAAGAAGCATTAATGGGAATGCAAGCTAAGCACATTGTTAGTGTACTTGATTTAGTTGGTGTTATTAATGACCTTAAAGAGGATGAAATTCTCGATACCACAAAAGAATATGTATCAAAAAAAATAGGTGATACTATAAATTATTTTATTCTTCTTGAAGCTCTAATCTATGAACGATTAAACAAAGAGGTGATTTCATGATTATATCAACAGCTACATTTGAAGTATATCCCATAAATGCATCAGATGAAATTATAAAACTAGAAGAAGCAGGAAGAACATGCTATAAGAGTACTCAAAAAGAAACCCTAGAAGATTCTAAAAAATTTATTACTGGTAGAATTAGAGCGGGACATGAATCTATTATTGAACATACTAATATAACAGTATGTATAATATGTGACAGAGGAGTATCTCACGAAATAGTAAGACATAGGCTTGCTTCTTATTCACAAGAATCAACCCGTTATTGTAATTATAAGAAAACTGATGCTATAGAAGTTATTAAACCTTGTTTTTTTCCAGAAATACCGTTGGGTGAATTTACCCCTAAAGATTTTGATATTTACACTAAATTATCAAATAAATCACAACAATGGTTTGAAGCAATGTTACAAGCTGAAGAATCCTATATGTTTTTAATTAATGAGGGGTGTACGCCACAAGAAGCACGTTCAGTTTTACCTAATTCTCTCAAAACTGAAATTGTTATGACTTGTAATTTAAGAGAATGGCGTCACTTTTTTAAACTAAGAGCGTTAGGATTATCAGGTAAACCACATCCACAAATGCTTGAAATAGCTATACCAATGTTAAAAGTATTTAATACAATATTGCCATCCATATTTCAAGATTTATATGACCAATTACCAAAATAAATTAAAAAAGAAGTGGGTTACTTAACCCACTTCTATTTTTTTATTATTTTTTTATTAATTCTTCAATTTCCCCAACTAAAAACCTCGACCTATTTATAAGTTTAGTAGCTCTCCCATATATACCATTATCTTTCAATATCTTTTCATTATCCTTAAAAAATCTCTTATAGTCCTCAAGATGATTATGCAAATCTAAAAGAATCCTTCCAGCGTTAAATATTCTTTTTAGCCATTTACGCATACTACCCTCCTATAAATAATTTTATAAAAACAGTAGCTACTATACTTAAAATAAAAGAAACTACCATTATACCTCCAACAATTTTAGCCATAAGAAATACAGTTCCTTTATTCTCCTCCCTTAATGTATTTATAGCTTTCCATGTATCATGTTTTAATTCAGTAGCTTGTTTTTCAAGAAATTCTATTTTCGTTTCATGAGTAACAACGCATCGTTCTATTCCATTAACACGTATACCTAAACCATTAAGTTCTTCTCTTTGAACGTCTAACACTATTTCCTCCATGTTAAGAGTTATTATTACTCACCGAGTAATGTATAATGCATTGGTCAAGTACCACCTAATCTATTTTCAAGATATATTTTACCATCAGCATTCCAACCAACTGTAAATTTACCATCTAAACCTGTTGTACCATCTAGTTGCACGGTAGTAACTTCAAAAATAGCTGTTGCATCTTGCGCTGTAATTTTTATATTTTTTGTCCCTGCTAAATCACCAAAAGCAATAAGAGCACTTGAACCTGTATTTTGACACCCAATTGCTAGAAAACCATGTGTTCTTACTGGAGTAAAAGAAGTAAAATTATCATCTGCTATATCAGCATTTCCAGCACTTATTCCATTTAACCCAGTTGACATACCGGTATCTAATCTAATATCCCCATCTACTTTAAGTGATAGATAATTGCCGTTCCCTTGCGTTCCTAAATTTATTTCAGATTCAGAAGAATCCCACATTAAAAAACCGTAATCTGATGCACCCATAGTATCACCAACAATACACATTGGGTCTCCGCCATCTTCAAGTATTTGAAGATTAGTATTCATTCTAACAGCATTTGTTGCTCCTAAATCTAGATAACCATCAGCTAGACTATCAACATATTCATTTTCATCAGTTTGAGTAAATGCTATCTTGTTGTAAACGAATATTACTCCATCATTATCTATTGTTAATCTTTTAACTGCGTTTGTATAAATATTAATAGGAAAATTACCAACTTGGTCAATAACCATACCGGAATTACCAGTAGAATATAAAACACCCATATCTTGATACTGTACCCCTGAATATGAAGGAGGGCAAGCTATTATAGCCATTGTATTTCCGGTGTTGCTTTCAGCATACCATCCACAAAGAGCACTTGCATGGTCATTCGTATTTATAACATACCCCTTTGTCCCGGCATCTTGATTATTAGAAACTGTTATTTGATAAGATGGTGTACTGGTTCCTATTCCAATTTTATCTGTTAATACAGTAGTATAAACATATCCATTAGTAATATCTCTAGACCAATGACCAAAACCAGTTTTTAATTCATTTATAGCAGCAATAATACTTGTTGCTGTAAATGACCCATCTAACCCAGTTGTACCGGATTCAGAAAAAGGTATAGCTGCTGCTAAATATTGGTCATTAATACCTGTATCACTATAAATTTCATCCGCTTCAATATCAGCAAATACTGCACCTTCTCTTATCCATTGACTAGAAGCAACATCGTAATATTTTTGTTTAGCTCCTACATGTGTATTACCATCAACATCTTTCCAAGCTAACCATCCTCTGCTATCTACCCACGGAGTTTCATTATTTGGGTCAGAAGGAGCAGAAGTAGTTATACCTCTTTCTGTAGCTTTTAAGTTACTTAAAAGATAAGAAAGAGTGTTATAATAAAAATAAATTTCTCTATCTACTGCCATTTTTATTCTCCTTAAGTATTAGGGATTTCTTGGATTTGTTTGGAAGTTGTTATTTGTTCACGATAATTTATATTTATAGATTGATTTGGGACTTCTTGAATTCTTAATACTAAATCTTCCCAATTGAATTCAAGTAAAGTAAAATCCAAATATGGTTTTTTACCTATAAAAGAAGGCATTGCTCCTTTACTTAGTATCAAATATATTCTATTAGATACTTCATTTATATCGGAACAACTACAAGTAACCCATTGACCTATTTTATAATCAATTGCAGCCAAAGATGTCTTCATTTTTATAATACGTGTAGGTACTTGATGATATATCATTTTAACAATATTACTTTTATTGGCTGTTGCTTTATCAAATATAGTTTGTAATTCTAATTTAACTTTTATAGTATCTTCTGTAAATTGTTGAGCTATAGTGAAATCTCCTTGATTAGATAAATTAGCAAAATCAATAAACCCATTGTATTTATTATTTATATAGTCATAATAAACATCCATATCGGTAATAAGATAATTTATAAAAGTAAATTCTTCTTGAAAGTCCAATAAACTGCTTTTTTCTTCATTCTTAAAAAGTAACATATGTTCGTCTATATCACTTAAAGAATCGTCTCCAGAAGGAGGGTCTAAAGCTATAATAGCTATATTACCTTCGTTATTCTCATATGACATTAATCCATGATTTTTAGCTATTAAATCAATTAATGCCCCTATAGGTTTTTCATCTTCTACAAGTAAACGAGCATTCCATCCTTCTCTTTTAGCTGCTGCTATGTTAAATGAATCAGTATCTATATTAATACTGGTATAATAAGAATTTAGCATATTTTCAATTATCCTAACTGGATTACCATTGTTGCTTATACTTTTTCCAACTATCTTAATCTTATTATTATCTTGGTCTACCCAAATATAAGCATTACCATTTTCAAGAAAAGTTTTACCTACGTTAAGTAACCCATTAGGAAAACCAGAAGTTCTTACATAATTATCAACATCGACACTGGGCATAATAAAATCTTCTTTTAAATTTTGTGTAGGATAAATTTTACCTATAGCATTGGGTCTAATCACATCCTTTACTAAAATCCCTGGATAGTCAACATTAGGGTTATAATACGGTGAACTAAATAACATATTTGGAAATACACCATAATGAGCAAAACCTATACTATCATCATCAGATACCGCTATTAAGTTCTTTGCATTATAATCTACTTTATCTGTATAGTAATCATAAGGATGCCATGCTATTTTACAATTTGTTCCTACAGTAAATTCATCACTAGGGTCATCAAATAATGACTTAGGTATAATTTTAGCATATACATCAGACGAATCTAATTCAGTTTTAAGATAGATTTCTAAAGTAGGTCTACTCACTTTGAAAAAAGACCTCATATTATAAATAGCATAATTTGTTACAGCATTAAAAACCATATACATAGATGCTTCTTTTAACTCATCATAATTTTTTATATCGTACAGATTTAAATACTGTAAACCACTATAAAAAATATGTTCATCATAAGGATAAATTCTACTTTGGGATAAAATTAAAGAATAATTCCCCTCATTTAATACTTCTGATTGAGTAGGAGGAGGTGTATAATAATGATTTGCTAATTTAAAAATATCTCTATTTGCAATAGAACTACTTATCTTATGGCCAAATATTCTTCTTCTTTTTATTCTTAAATCTGTTACATCCGTCTCGCTTCCATCTTCAAGTGTATGTAGAGCAATATTAATAAAAGATTCTTTATAAACAGTATCGTCATAAGCCACTGAAGGATCAAAATTAACCGATGCTTCACCTTTTAAAATTACTTTAAATAAATCACCAAATAAATCAGGTAGTCTCCAATCTAAACCTAACCAAGTCTGTTGGCTTCTTACATTAGTATTATTACCTAGTCCAGCTAAATGCGTAACATGCAATGAAGATTGACCGGATAAAAAAGTAGTCATATAACTAAAATGCCAATCTCCTCCCGGAGAAACGGTAGTTAAATTTTGTAAAGGCCTAGTATACTTAACTAGTATTTTTTCTTTAAAATCAGAAACAATATGTACAGGGTCATTGGCATTATGATTTGCTACAATTGTCCCATTCCATCCCCTATATACCCATACTAAAGTAGAAGTGGGTGCATCATCAGCTACTTCCCCGGTAGGATAACCAGTAGTTTTTTCAGTATAAACAACTAACATTTTTTCATCATTAATTTGAATAACTAATGATTCTGTTGGTATTTGTTGAAAAGTTGAATATCTAGTTTTAGAATATTCATCGATAATATCTTTTATCTCATTGTAAGGTTGATAATCATATTCTGTATCCATAGAATCAATGTTACAAGGTCTAGCATCTATTTCTTTTTCAAGTGGATTATTTGTATGTATTTCTACATAGTCTATATCATAATAATTGGCTCCGGGCATAAGATATAAATTAGGTTCATAAGTTATACCACCTTCTGACCAAGAACCGTCTTCAATCCAAGTTCTCATTTTACCATAAGCAAATTCCCAACCACACTTAAAGAAATATAAAGTTTCACCTGCAACAACTTCTTTTCTTAAATAATCCATATAACAATTATAAGCCCTTAAAGAATAAGGACTATCTCTTTCCCCGTAAAATCTTGCTTTATATCCCGGTGTAATTGTTACAGGGTCGGTTTTAAATTTAATAGCAACTTCATAACTAGTTACAATATCGATAATAGATATGGGTCTTATATTTAATCCTGTACCCACACTTGCTCTTAAATACATATTAGTGTATTCAGTATGATTAAATATTATTTCATTATTAACTATATCATAAGGAGTTTCTACATCTAACCAAATAGGTTCAGATTGTGAACCCCCTTTAACATGCAAACTTTTAATAATAAAATCATTACTTTGACTAAATTGCAAAGATATTGTACCATCACTATTTTCTCTTTTACTTATGGGTACATACATGTCGCCTGAATCACCAAAAACAATGGCTTCATTGACTTGAGAACCATCACTTTGTTTTACTACTGCTCCCCCCACTAAAGGATTAGACGTATCTAATAACCCCCTTACAGTAAAAATAATAGTATTATCTTTTCTTTTAGCTGAATTAATTCTCCCAGTAAAAAATATACGTGATTTAGTATCATCATTGGGATTTTCAACATATAAAGAATCAGACATAAACAAAATAATTTTTCTACCATAAAGACCAATAATATTATCTATACTCATAGAATTTACACCAACATAATCTTTAGTAATAGTAAAATTAAAATCTTTTAATTTAGATGTTCCACCTATACCTTGACTGGCTGGAATAGTAGTTTGTTTTAAATTAGTTTTTACTAAAAAATTAATCTCATTTTTGATAGAACTTATATCTATTAATCTTTTTGGAAGTAGGCGAAGTGACCCATCATTATTGACCATAGAATCGGATAATACAAACCCTTCCTCTAACACAGTTAGAGTCTCCCCCGGAAAAGGACTAAGTACATCCCAATTATCATTAGTATTGGGATATATTGCAATAGACGTAGTAACTTGTGAACTTGTATTAAACATTTTACACTCCTGATATAGATGCACTTAGACTTAATCCCATAGAAATACTAGTGCTAATACTACCAATACCTTCTATAGATACACTTGGTACAATAGATATAGGGATATTTACTCTTATAAGTGTATTCACAGTATTTAAAAATGTATAAGGAAAATTTATTTTAAAAACGCCAGGTACTTCATACTTAAATACACCTTTAGTATTTGTTCCAACAAAATTACAAAAAGCTATAGAGTTACCTTTTCCCCTCCCTAAATCTAATTCAGTAGGAGGGGTTATAGTAAATTTATTTTGAGCAAAAATAGCTTTTTCACGTAACCATGTTCTAAAATTATCTCCTTCTGTAAAAGAAACACCTTTCATTAAAATTACACCATTTACCACTTTTGTTATATTACCATAAGTAATTAATTCCCCATCCGCTGTTCTTAAACTGTTCTGATTAAAAACTTCATCATAATAATCAGTACCATAAACAACTGTAGGAGTCACTAAAGTAATAGAACCTCCAGATAAACCCGTATTAAAAGTTATACTTATCCCCATTTTTGTGCCTCCCTTTGCATACGTATATATAAACCCCTTTCATATTCTTCTGTACCAATAAAAGTATCTATATAAACATTGACGGGTCTATTACTGATAGCATTAAAACTTCCTAATCTTTCATCGACCATTTGTTCTACCCCAGAGGCACCTCCTAGAGCCTTTACTTGGTCTTCGTTTAATACAAATTCATTTTTATGTACTTCTCCAGCTACTTCATTAGAACCACCATAACCCGTGAAACCTCCTTTTTTATAGCTATCTTGAGAAGCAATAATAGCTAATTGAGCAGCACCCATAGCAGCAACAACTACCGCTAAGGCAATACCTAATGCAGTAGGTTTAGTTGTAAGGGCACTAGAAATACCTATAGCAGTATTAATACCTACTTCAATCATTGCCCATCTTCGTTGTTTTTCTTTTTCTGCTTTTTCAACTTTAGATTGTTCTTTTAAAAGTTGTTGTCTCTCTTTAGCTAATTTTCTTTCTACAACGGCTGTTTTAAAAGCATTACCTTCCACTAAAGCTATTTCACGTTTAGCTTTTTCATCAAACATTTTCATTTCTTTTTGGTGTCTAGCTTTAAGTTTTTCAAAAGAATTGTCTTGAAGCATTTGAATTACATCAAAAGCCATTGCAGCAGCTTCCATACAACCTTGAGCAGTTTCTAACCAATACTGCTTTGTTTCTTCTAAATCAGTTGTTCTCCATTCCTCTAAAGCTGTAGATTGTTCATCGAGAAAAGATATACCGCTTTCATATAATTCCTTTTGCTTTTCTTTAAGTCCGTCTACAGTCTCAGTTGTTTTTTTATATTCTTTATTTAATACTGCAATTTTCGCTTGTAATTCTAAAGGGTCTACTCCTTCTATTAAACTTACAGTAGGAGCTATAGGAGAAGAAGGAACTACTGCACCCGCTCCTAAACCCGGCATACTAGTAGATACATCACTTAATCCTTTTACCCCTAGCCCTTCTAAAGGTGGTTTAAAAGCAGACTGGGTTACTTGAGCTGGGACACCTATTCCAAAAGCTGCAGAGTACTGTTTTTGTATTTCAAGAGCTGCATCCCAATAGGCAAAAGCATCTTTAAATCCTTTTTCTTTTGCTCCTTCTTTACTTTTACCTTTTGTGAGTAAATCATTTATATTAAAAGGGTCTTTATCTTTTTTAGGAGTCTTAGTTTCAGACCCACCTTTAATAACTCCAGCTAATTTTTTTTCAAGATTAAAAATAAATTTATTAAAATCT
>Ga0307441_1000190_pt1 | contig 23929 bp, 20 predicted proteins | sample SalMarWE160420MG_FD_202149 | JGI IMG/M metagenome (GOLD analysis project Ga0307441, IMG submission 202149) | Salt marsh sediment microbial communities from the Plum Island Ecosystem LTER, Massachusetts, United States - WE1604-20 | ecosystem: Environmental > Aquatic > Marine > Intertidal zone >... | reverse complement strand
ATTTGAATAAGATGATCTAGATACTACCCGAACATTTTCACATTGATAGGCTAAAGAATGTCACCCAGTTCCTACCTTATGGAAGATAAGGACGAATCAATTCGCTTGGATCTCAAAACAAAACCTGAGACGATCAAGAGACAAGCAGTTTGGGCCGGAATAAAACCTGGAATGCGAATTGCTGATTTGGGATGCGGGCCTGGAAAAACTACTTTTCATTTAAATAAACTGATTCAACCCAATGGTTCAGCAGTTGGTCTTGACATTTCAGAAGAACGAATGGCGTATGCGAGAACGAATTACAAAGACAAAGGAATCGATTTCGTGCTCGGGGATATGAGAGATCCCCTGGAAAATTTAGGGCTTTTTGATTTTATTTGGGTACGATTTGTCCTTGAGCATTACCGTTCAACCGCCTTTGATATTGTCAAGAACATATCAACCATACTTAAACCGGGTGGAATTCTCTGCCTGATCGATTTAGACAACAATTGCCTTAGCCATTTTGGGCTTTCCCCTCGACTTGAACGAACAATTCAAGGAATCATCAAATTTGTTGAAAGAAAAGCGGATTTTGATCCTTATGCAGGAAGAAAGCTCTATTCTTTTGTCTATGATCTCGGATTTCAAGATATCGATATAGATATTGAAGCCCATCATCTCATATATGGAAAAACAAATGACGTTGACGATTTCAACTGGACGAAGAAAGTGGAAATCGCTGGCAAAAAATCCGGCTATAAATTTGAAGAATATGAAAGAGGATATGAAGATTTTGCTGATGAATTCAAGGCCTTTTTCAATAACCCGAGGCGCTTTACGTACACACCGGTGATTATCTGCAAAGGAACGAAGCCTGCCTGAGGCCCCTCCTACTAACAAATTCTAAGACGCTGGTGCATATATTCCATGAATTCGTCACCGGCATCGACACTGAGTATCCACAATTGATATGATTTTTCGCAGGGGACGCCCTTCTCTTCCAGGTACTGGGAGGGATAGCACATCACCGGGATTTTCTCCATGTCATACTTCTGGGCGAGTTGCGACACGGCCTTGTGAAGGATTTTCCATGGCAATTCACATCCTCTGAGGACTATGACCTTGATGCAGTTCAGGAGTTCGGATAAATTCAGCCCCCTGTCCGAGTGATCGGCGATGAGGACGGCCATTGTCTCTTCCCCCCTCTTGAGCGCATACACATTCATCCGACGGAAAAGTCCATGCCTGGAATACATGGTTTCCAAATCCTCATTGATCTTGCCGCCTGAATTGAGAGACATGGCATCCACCAACAAGCCCCCTGAATGTGTTCGGTAAAACTCTCTCAACTCGTCCCTATCAGATTCCGACAGCCGTTCCAGATACCAGTTTCGGGGCAACCGAATATCCAAAAAACGATTTCCGACCGAAATATACGAAAACAGATCAACAGAACACGCTTGTCTGTCCTTGACGCGTTTGGCAAATCGTCCAAAAACCAAGTTGGGAAAACGGTTTTCGGGACGGAAATACGTGATGGCATATTGTATTCGAGACGATTGAAAACGATGCATATCATTCAGGTAATGCATGGTCTGTTTCAGGACCATAAGGCCTCCCATACGGTTTCCCATAGATCGGCCGGCATGATGATGGATCAGCCATGAACGCTCATATGCCCAGACAATGGAGTGGTAACCGTAAAGGTGACCATTTTTTTCATAAGTGAAGTGTTGGACAATTTCAGAAGCATCTTGCAAGATTTTTCTCGAGTTGTTCTTGAATACTCCTTTCGAAGGAGAGAGCAGATTGTATTTTTTGGGATAGATGAACCCGGCGGAGAAGAAAAATTTCCACAAGGCATCGGGTTCGATCTTTCCTGAAACCTTCGCACACGGGTCCAAGGCGTTTTCAACAAGGTGATTGAGCCTGGTATATCCGTCGCTTTTTGTATCCAGAATGGCGATACCACAGTGCATTCTTCCATCATCTTCTTCATTTCGATATACCACCTGCGCTAAGCAGTGAGCAACATCAGATCCCGCATAGCGCACGGTGAGGTCCGGAATTCGCATCCCTGGAATCAGAAGGCATCGACCGCCCTCCTCGGAAATGGAAAAGCCTGAACTGCAGATGTCGGCCACTTCTAGCTTGATCTGCGTTTGCAACAACGGGTGCTCAAATGAGATGGTTGGGGTGGGTTTCAATTGGACCCGCGGATTACGGACAGCCCTTTTCTTGAAAACCTGGATCGGCGACAAGGCAGGAGAGAAAACTACTTCCCAACTTCCGGAGTCCGGCTCGATTCGAATGCAGGTGCAGGTCCCCGAAAAAGAGAGCGTCTCCCCTTTTCTCAGTTCCACGGTGACACTTTCCCCGGCTTTGACGGGTGACCTTTTGAAGGCATACGCTTTGACCAGTTTCAATCGAAAGGCCGCAGGGCCGAAATCTCGCAGTTCCCCCTGGAAAATCTGCCCGTTCTCTCGAATTTCAGCGGATACCTCGGAACAAGCGTACCGTTTAGACTCTCGCCGGGCAATAACATAGCTGGTTTCCGGGAGATTGATCGTGAAAGACAGCTTGTTTATCCGTCTGATCTCAGCAGGGACCATGATCATGGATTTCCCGTCATCAATGATCAGGTTCCGCACCACTTCTTCCGTTTCCCTGATGACGCTGTCAGGCGCAAAACGGCAGGCGATCTCCCCTTCCAGGCAGGGTTCAGGATAAACAGGCAAGAGGTATCCCCGCTGGTTCCCGTTTTCTTGAATATGGGCAAAGAGAGGGCGATCTGAAAAGTGGAGGTAGTTCAGAATATTGACCAGGGTTTTTGACGGCATTGGGCGGACATGGGACGATGGATCGGGAGGGAGCTCCTCCCCCGGCATCCAGAAAGGCATAAATGGTTTTCCCGGAAGTGCGGTCATATGCACGGTCTCATTTTGGACGGCTGTTTTTATAGGAGATCTGCCCATTCTCTCTCCCTCAAAAGGCTACATTGGCATGTGGGCAAAACGGGAAAATTTACGCGAAAAAGACGGTTGAATATTCATATTTAATGCCACTTCCCAATAGAGCAGTAAACTGCTTTTCCCATCCATATTTTCCTGTTGTTTTTTACTTAACTGACCTTTTCATTACTCTGCCGACTTGCGGGCATAATGCATACACTTAAGCAAATAAATTGTCAAGCAAAATAGTATTAGTGGAGAAGAACTGAATCCATCACCGTTCTTTTCCTTTGGTATTTTTTCCGGTGTAAAGAGAAGTCCGTGCGGCTGCGTTACCAAGACAAATAGCACCGTATTTCCAGGAAGTTATTGGGGAGAGATGACTCTTAAGACGGATGATTTGCAGAGACGTTAGAATCCAGGAAATGTTCCCGGAATAATTTCTTTTTCATAGCCGCAAAGGCCAGTTCCATCAGCGGTTCCAGGTTCACGATATCGGCCCGGTTATACTGGATCAGCCGCTCAAGGGCATTCATATCCCCCTCATACTCGTAGGTGTTCCAGAGCCGAACCGCATCGAACCCGCTTAGGCCCTCAATGGAGGGGGCACGTTGTATCCCAAGCCCTTTTTCTATTTTCTTCAGGCCGCCACGGTACCCCAACCTGTTCAGAACAAAACGGAGGTCGATGTGGGCCGGTGGGAGCGAAATACCTGGAAATGCCCGCCGGACAAACGGCAGATCGAACGTGGTGCCGTTAAATGTGATGATAAGGTCATAGTCAGCAATGGCCATTTCAAATGCTTCAAGATCTCTCCCGCTCACGAATGTGCGTACCTGTGTCCCGTCGAAGATCCCGATTATGGTAATTTCATGAATGCCCTGCTGGCCTCCGTTGGTTTCGATGTCAAGATATACGGCTTTCTCACGGAATGCCCCAAAAAGTCGCCACATTTCCCTTGCAGGGAGAAGATCATGAAAAAATCCTGCATCCCTCTGGTGCACAATAGAGGCTTCAAGCACCGCACGTGCTATTTTTTCCTTCCCGGGGGGGAATAGAGGTGTTTTTGCTGCGAGGAACGCGATCCAGGTCGTGATCCCCTGGTGCCAGAGCCATTGCTCTGTCTTGGGGCCAATGCCCGGAATATGGATAAAGGTGTGTTCAAGCATTTGTAAAAAAAACATAAAGCGCGAGGTTTTGAAAAAAGCTAGATCGTGCATCCATAAATGAGATAGTTTGTTCGAGATCAAGGCATGCGAGAATTTTAACCACAGGAATACAAGTCACGTATTTCGAGGATTAAAATTTGAGCATAACGACGATATCGGGCAAAATAGCCATTTATTGATGGGCGTTAGTGAACATTCCCTTTTCATAAATAACCTTTTGTTTGGCGTTCTGGAGAAGGGCGGTAACCCGTTTCGGCTCGGTATTCACCAGGTCCCAATGCAGTGCCGAATCGTTGAACCCCAGTTCCTTTTTTTTCTCCTTGGTGAGTTTCTGGGGTTCGCCGTCAAAGGTGTCTGAATAGGATGCTCCCACCGCCAAATGACAGTTTCCCTCTTTTCCTCCGAAGTTTTCATCAAAAAGGGTATTTGCCATGAACCGGTTGATGCGGGAAAAGCGCTTATCCGTCAAGGAAAACTCGCCGACCCGTTTTGCGCCGGGATCCATGGAAAGTTGTTTGGCCGCAAAATCCCTTCCCTTTTCAGCCTCAATAGCAACGACGGAGCCTCTCCTGAAGGTCAGCCGAACCCCCTTCACATAATTTCCGCTTCGGAAAGACGGCAGGTTGGCATAATACACCCCTTCGGTCCCGCGCCAGTCAGGAGAAAGAAAGATCTCGAAGCTTGGGATATTGTGCCCGGATATGCCCACCCATTTTCGTTTTTCACCCGGTCTGATCTTCAAGTCTATATTTCGGGACTCAACGTGAAGCTCTTTCACTTCCAAACTGTTCAGCCATTCCTTGATCCGGATCGCCTTCCGGTGAATGGATTTCCATTCCCCGACCGGATCCGGCTTGTCCAGATAGCACGCCCGTACTATCTGGTTTGCGTACTGGCGTGTGGTCAATCCGGCCTGTTTTGCCAGTTCATCCGTGGGCATCATGCACAACGTCCAGCCGAACATCCCGAAATCCTCGCGCTCCTGCAGGATATCCCGCAAATATTTGCGTGCCACTGCTGCCTTGCCGATCCTCCGGGGGTCGATATCACTCAAGTGGGTCAATGATTCCGGGGCAAGAAGCGATATGGTGCCATGCAGGTTTTCGCAGAGTTTCCTCTCTCCCGGTGCCACAAACGCAAGCTGCCTGGCGTTTGCTTTCCCGTAGAAATTATGCTCCATCAGGGGAGTCAGACCTCCCCGTAGAACAGGATTGAGTCCCATATCCAGAAGCCTGCCCTGGAGGATTTCCGCCAACGCAACCGCGGGGCCATCATACCGTACCAGGACAATATCACCGTGCCTGTATTTTTCCGCGCGGGCCGTCCGCAGGCCCCACAAAAGCACAGCAGCATATTTTCCCAGCTTTTTCCCGGTAATCATTATTCTCCCCCTGTCATACCCGTATCATAGAAGTTTTCAATGCCTTTCCAGAAATCTGACTTCTCACGGTGCCGTTTACATAGAGCCCAAGCCCTACCACCCGTTTTTCATCGAGCTTCAAAATTACATATCCCTGATCAAACTCAAGGTCAAGGGAAAGGCCCTCCCCTTCCAGGAGACGAAAGAGCTGCGCTTCACTGATGATAAGGACCGCCTTGGCTGCGGAGCATCCGAATATCTGAATAAACCGGGTGGTGGGTTTCAGGAATTGCCCCACTTTCTGAAACGCCTTCATGCCCATTCTTGAGATTTTCAGGCGCGAGACAGCGGTTAACTGCGGAGTGTTCCTGAAGATCCACCAGCTTTTTTTCTTCCTGAAAAACAGGAACTCTTTAAATTCACCACGCGCAATACCGAAGCGGTCCTTCAGGTAGGTCAGGAGAAAGTCTCGCTCAGCAGGCTTTGCCAATCCCGGCCAGGAAGAATCCCACCGAGTCAACGCGATGGGGGTAAAATCTGACAGTCCTTCCAAGTTCTTCTCCATAGGTTTCATTCCTCCAGCCGGAAAGCCCCGGTTCAAAAGGAAGATCAATGTCAAGGGGAAAAAGGTCCGCATCACACTCGTGCAAAAGGTGTGCAACAACCGCCTCATTTTCTGCAGGGTTGTAGGTGCAGGTCGCGTACACCATCTTCCCACCCGGTTGCAGCAGTTGATAACCGCGGAGGAGGATTTTTTTCTGGAGCTCCGGAAGCAGATCTTTTTCCTTTGTCTCCCGGTACGCGAAATCGGATCTGATCTTCCTGAATCTTCCCTCTCCGGAGCAGGGCACGTCCGCCACGACAAAATCGAATTGCTGCTTCAGGGGAAACTCCTGTGCCTGGTAGGCCGTCACCACCGCGTTCAAAACCCCTAGCCTTGTCAGGGTATTCCCCAGGGGAATATGGCGGTTCCGATAAAGTTCATTGGCAACGATCAGCCCGGTGTTTCCCATGAGTTGGGCAAGGTGCGAGGTCTTTCCCCCGGGGGCCGCGCACAGGTCCAGGACAAGGGAGTCAGGTTCCGGATGCAAGGCCAGGGACACGAGACACGAAGTCAATGCCTGGGGATGGATGTGGCCCATGAAGTATTCCAGGGCATTTCCGGGAGAAGCAAGATTTCCAACGGTATAGAGCGTATCATCACTAGTGAGGCTTTTCTGGAGTAATGCCCCTTTCTGCGTCAGGGACGATACCACTTGCCCGGGATTCGCCTTTACTGTATTGACGCGAACGTGCGTGGGAAGGGGCTTCAAGATGCTTTGCTGGAAGGAATCAAAGTCGGGGATGAAGTCACTGTATTGTTCAAAGATATCACGCAAAATAGCCCTTTATGGACAGGCACTCTCTACTTCCCGATGACATGCTTCGCAATCACTTTTCGCTGGATTTCCGAGGTGCCTTCATAAATGGTGAAGACCCGGGCATCCCGATAATACCGTTCCACCGGGTATTCCTTGATGTATCCATATCCCCCGTGAATCTGGAGGGCCTGGTAGGCGACCTTGTTGGCCATTTCAGAAGCAAAGACCTTTGCCATGGAAGCAGCCGCGGAAAAATTTTCTCCCCTGTCTCTCATTGCCGCAGCATTAAACGTGAGCAGTCTCGCCGCCTCGATCTGCGTGGCCATATCAGAAATCATCCACCGGATACCCTGGAACTGCGAGATGGGCCTGTTAAACTGAACGCGCTCCCGGGCGTAATTTACTGCCGCATCAAGGCAGGCCTGGGCCAATCCGACAGACTGAGACGCAATGCCGATCCTCCCGCCGTCCAGGGAAGCCATGGCAATAACAAACCCATCGCCCTCCTGCCCGAGAAGGTTTTCGGCAGGAACCCGGCAGTCTTCGAAAACAAGTTCAGTAGTGTCTGAACCCCGAAGCCCCATCTTGTCCTCTTCCTTTCCCACGGAGAATCCCGGGGTACCCTTTTCTACCACAAACGCACTGATTCCCTGGTGTTTTCTCTCCCGGTCAGTGTAGGCAGTCACCACAACGACGTCGGCATGTTTTCCACTGGTGATGAACATTTTGGTGCCGTTTATGATGTAGCTGTCTCCATCTCTTACTGCCCGTGAACGCTGACCTGCAGGGTCTGATCCCGCGCTTGATTCAGTGAGGGCAAAGCATCCCAGTTTCTTTCCCGCCGCGAGGGGTTTTAGATAGTGTTCCTTCAAATAATCGGAACCAAAAAGATAGACAGGTCCACAGGCCACAGAATTGTGCACGGACATGATAACGGCGGTAGCCGCACAGGCATACGCCACTTCCTGAAGGGCCACGGAATAGCTAACCGTGTCAACACCGGCGCCATTGTATTCCGGTGGGACATTCATCCCCATAAGACCCAGCTCCCCCATTTGTTTCATGTTTTCCGCAGGGAACTCCTTGGTGACATCTCGCTCCGCGGCTGTGGGTAGCAGGACATCGCGCGCGAAATCGCGGACCATTGTCTGAATCATTCTCTGTTCTTCGGTCAGATGGTAAGCCATATCCTTTTCTCTTTCTACTCACGTTCGCATTTATTTCTAGTTTTGATAAATCGCGTAATTCTTCCCTCTTTATCTGATCAATATCGAAACAGAATCTCTACCACAGAGTCACTGAGGACAAAGTAACACCGCACGGATCATGAATAACTCTGCTATGGTGTATAAAGGACGACGATCAACTCCGCCTTTTCAGTGCTGAGGTTCTTGAGCCTGTGTACGATGGATGAGTTAAAATGAACACATTCACCGGGCCCAAGCTCGTTCTTATTCTCCCCCACCTTGACTTCAATCTTTCCCACCAGCACATAAATGAATTCCTCACCAACATGCTGGTAGCTCACGCCCTTGTGATGAGATTTAGGGTCTATGAAGACCTTGAAGGCCTTCAGGTGCTTATGCCTCGCTTCCGGGGTCAGGGTTTCATAGGTATAATCTTCTGTTCTTCTTTGATAATCGTCTGCAGATTTCTTGCTCGCACGGCTCTTTTCTTCCTGGAGAAGGAGGCTTGAATCAATTTCCAGGGCCCTTGACAGCTGGAGAAGAACCGCCACAGGAGGGATCACTTCTCCTTTTTCAATCTTCGAGATATACTGCGTCGCGAGGCCGGTCTCGTTGGCCATGTGTTTCAGGGTGAGCTTTTTTTCACGCCGAAGCTTTAAAAGCCTTTTTCCGATGGGTTTCCGCGTTTTTCTTGCAGGCATCACCTTTCTCCTTTCTCGCAGCACAAGAACCCAGGATAGAGAAGTCTGAATTCCGGCTCCTGAATATATTAATGTGTAATATTAATCATGATGTATATAATATTGATATAAATATCATTTATCTCTATCGTATTTAATAACTTTCCAGATCTGAATGCAGAATGCGACTAACATCACAAGGCTGATCAGGATAATCAGGTTCGACGCAAAAAAGGTCAATACAAAGGAGAAGGGATCCGTTAGGGTGTACGCGGAAATGAGCACGTGGACCCCGAAAGACACAAAAAAAAGGGCCGCGAGAATAAAGACAATCTGTCGTATCCACCAAAAAGCTATTGTCATGCGCACGCCCAAGGAAGTCCAGTCCGAGGGAGACATCAATCTCCCGGTTTTATTTCAAACCCGGATTGCAACAGGTTGTCGCAGGCACTGTAAGGATCAAGTTTTCCTGATGCCACGGATTCCACGGCTTCATCAAAATCACCGGTATCAATCACCCTCTCGAGGACAACCTCGATGAGCCGCTGTTTCACCATATCGACCAGTTCCTCACGTGCTTTTTCCTTTTTTCTCCTGAAAAAAAGGCCTTCGGTGCTCGCTTGGAGGTATTTCTTGTGGTTTTCAATTTCTTCTAAGAGATCGGTGACCCCTTTATCAAAGACTGCCTGGATCTTGATAATGGGTGGTTTCCATCTCCCGCCCTCATATTTCTTTTGATCCATGTCGATCATCAGCCTGAGATCACTGAGGGTCTTGTCTGATCCTTCCCGTTCCGCCTTGTTTATCACAAAGATATCGCCGACCTCCAGGATACCGGCCTTGATAGCCTGAATGTCATCGCCCATGCCGGGGATAACCACGATGACCGTGCTGTGGGCGCTCTTTACCACATCCACTTCATCTTGCCCTACTCCCACGGTTTCAACAATAACCACGTCCTTGCCCATGGCATCCAGGACATCAATGGCACTCCGGGTCGACTGGGTAAGCCCACCGAAATGCCCGCGGGTCGCAAGGGAACGGATAAAAACACCGTCGTCCAGGCTGTGCCTCTGCATTCGAACGCGGTCACCGAGGATCGCGCCTCCGCTGAAGGGGCTCGTAGGATCCACTGCGAGGACGCCTACGGTTTTCCCGTTTTCCCTCAGATGCCCAAGCATCTGGTCCACCAGTGTGCTCTTTCCCACTCCTGGCGCACCAGTAATTCCGATGATGTATGCCTTGCCCGTATGGGGATAAATGTCTTTCAGCACTTCGCGGATCCCGGGCATGCCGTCATCAATATCCCGGATCAAGCGCGCTACCGCGCGGATATCCCCGGAGATGACTTTTTCAGCTATTGGATTCATCACAGTTCTCGTTGTAAGATTTCAGTTTCAAGAAACCCCCCTGGGATGTACATTCTCCTTCACCCAGGCGGTTATTTCGTCAAGGGGGGTCCCCGGTGTAAAGATTTCTTTGACACCGGCATTTTTCAGCTTCAGGATATCTTCGTCAGGAATAATGCCTCCTCCACAGACCTCGATATCCTCCGCCCCCTTCTCCTCGAGCAATTCAATGACACGGGGGAAAAGGTACATATGAGCACCCGCGAGGCTGGAAAGTCCAAGCATGTCCACATCTTCCTGTATGGCCGCCTCAACGATCTCCTCGGGGGTCTGATGAAGGCCGGTATATACCACTTCAAATCCCGCGTCACGATATGCTCTGGCAATAATACGGGCCCCACGGTCATGCCCGTCCAGACCCGGTTTTGCCACCATCACTCTCAGTTTACGTTTGTGCTTCATATACAAATCCTCTCCACTTCTCCTTATGCCTTCTTCCTTACGCCCTATGCCTTACACCTTATGTCTGGGGCGAGCTTAATATATTCCCGGATCCCGGTACTCACCATAGGCCCTGCGAAAGACGTCACAAACTTCCTGGAGCGTTGCATGAGCCTTGACTGCTTCTATGATCGGCTCCATCACATTCCTGGTTCCTGTGCAGGCCTCTCCCACTTTTTCCAGAGCCTCGGTGACTTTCTTGTTATCCCGGTCGTTCTTGACCCGTTGGGTCTTTTCTATCTGGAGCCGTTCCAGCTCTTCGTCTATTTCCAGGATTTCAACAGGAATATCTTCCTCTGTCACATGTTTATTCATTCCCACCACGATCCGATCCAGATCATCAATCTGCCGTTGATAGTGGTACGCGGCATCGGCAATTTCCTGCTGGGGATAATTTTTTTCGATGGCCGAAAGCATGCCGCCCATGTCATCTATCTTCTGGATGATCTCAGAGCCTTGTTTCTCCATCTGATTTGTCAGGGCCTCCACAAAATAGGACCCACCAAGGGGATCAATGGTATTAGCCACACCTGATTCCTCTGCAATGATCTGCTGGGTTCTCAGGGCAATGGTCGCGGCCTCTTCAGTGGGAATTGCCAGTACTTCATCCAGCGAATTGGTATGCAGTGACTGGGTTCCTCCCAGCACCGCGGCCAGTGCCTCGAGAGCGGTCCTGACCACGTTGTTATACGGTTGCTGTGCAGTCAGGGAACAGCCTGCGGTCTGGGTGTGGAAGCGAAGCCACCATGAGCGAGGATTTTTCGCCTTGAACCGCTCCTTCATGATTTTGGCCCACATGCGCCTTGCCGCTCGAAGCTTGGCGATTTCCTCGAAAAAATCCAAGTGGGAATTGAAAAAGAAAGAAAAACGCGGCGCAAAGTCATCCACATTGAGCCCGCGTTCGATTGCCGCCTGGGTATACGCAATCCCGTCCGCAATGGTGAATGCCAGTTCCTGAACAGCGGTAGACCCAGCCTCCCGGATATGGTATCCGCTGATACTGATGGTATTCCAGTTAGGGACTTCCCTGGTGCCGAATTCCACGGTATCAGTGATGATACGAAGGGAGGGTTCAGGGGGGCACATAAAGGTTTTCTGCGCTATGAATTCCTTGAGCATGTCATTCTGGATAGTCCCGCCCAGGACACTGCGATCGATACCACGGTTTTCCGCCATGGCAATGTACATAGCCCAGATGACGGCCGCCGGGGGATTAATGGTCATGGACGTGGTTATCTTGTCAATGGGAAGACCGGCAAAAAGATCTTCCATATCCACCAGTGTGTCAATGGCGACCCCGCACTTTCCGCACTCTCCTCTCGCCTTGGGGGAGTCTGTGTCGTATCCCATGAGTGTTGGCATGTCAAAAGCGGTAGAAAGTCCGGTCTGCCCTGCTTTCACCAGATGGTGGAACCGGAGGTTGGTATCGGAGGCCGATCCCAGCCCTGCAAACATGCGCATGGTCCATAGACGGCCACGGTACATGGAAGGCTGAACACCCCTGGTAAAGGGGAACTGGCCGGGAAAAGCCAGGTCTCTCATGAAATCGTGGTCCTTCACGTCCTCCGGGGTGTAAATTTTCTCGATTTCCTGGTCGGACACGGTTGAAAACCGCTTGAGGCGTTCCGGTTTACATGCGAACACATCCTTGCAAGTTTCATCCCACGCCTCTTTCCCCTTTTGGATCTCCTCAAAGATCCTTTTGTTAAATGTCAATGCCATAGGTCACCTCCTGACAAGTGCTAACGCTATCTTCCCCGGACGAGGTTTCTGGCAATAACCAGACGCATGATCTCGTTGGTGCCTTCGTAGATTTGACAGATCTTGGCATCCCTCATGTGACGCTCCATAGGATACTCTTTGCAGTAGCCGTATCCTCCCAGTATCTGGACGCCTTCTATTGCGGCCTGCATAGTTACGTCCGACGCATACATCTTGGCCATCGCAGCCGCCTTTTCATACGGTTTATTGTGGTCTTCAAGCCAGGCAGCCCGGAGGGTCAGCAATTCAGCGGCATCCATCTCCGTGGCCATATCCGCGAGTTTCCACTGGATTGCCTGGAATGAAGTGATGCTCTTTCCAAACTGTTCCCTGGTCTTGGCATATTCCAATGACTCTTCCAGGACCGCACGTCCGATTCCTACCGCCTGGGATGCAATCCCGATGCGGCCTCCGTCAAGGGTTGTGAGCATCTGCTTGAACCCCTCTCCCTCCTGTCCGAGGAGGGCTTCTCCCGGCACCCTGGCGTCTTCGAAGACCAGTTCTGCCGTCCCAGAAGCCAGGATGCCCAGTTTGTCTTCTACGCGTCCTACCTTGAAACCGGGGGTGTTTTCCAGGTCTATCACAAATGAAGTAATTCCTTTGTAACCTGCGTCCCTATCAGTTATCGCCGCCAACACAGTATATCGAGAGACATTGCCGTTTGTAATAAATTTCTTCTCTCCGTTCAAAACCCATTCATCGCCATCCCGGACGGCCATAGTACGCATCCCTTTCGGGTCTGATCCTGCGTTTGCCTCGGTAAGGCCATAGCAACCCAGGAAATCACCCGACGCGCACGGGGTGAGGTATCTCTTCTTCTGTTCATCTGTGCCGTAGGCCATCACCGGAAAGCAATACAGGGAATTGTTCACGGACATGATAACCCCGGTAGAAGCACAGGCCTTGGATACTTCAATCAGGCCGAGGGAATAGCTCACATTGTCCATGCCGCCCCCGCCGTACTCCTCGGGCACGGCTATTCCCAGCATTTTCAGCTCAGCAAGTTGTTTAACGATGGCGGCGGGATGTTCATGTTTCTCATCAAGTTCAGCGGCTTTGGGCTTGATCTCGGTCTCGGCGAATCGCCGGGCCATGTCACGCACCATCTGTTGCTCTTCAGTCAGCTCAAAATCCATAGTGCCTAATTTCCTCCTTTGAATTCCGGTTTCCTTTTTTCCAGGAAAGCCGACATCCCTTCCTTTCCATCCGGGCTCGCCATGCACATGGCAAAGGCATCGGCCTCCAGAAAACAGCCTGAAGTGAGATCCACATCAAAGCCACGGTCTATGCAATGTTTCACGCCGCGCATGGATACCCTGCCCTTGGAGGCAAGAAGGCGGGCGGTTTTCATCGTTTCTTCCCAGAGGTTTTCCGGAGGAAATACCTTGTTGACCAGGCCTATTTCTTTCGCTTCCGTTGCGTTGATCATGGCGCCGCTCATGCACAGTTCCTTGGCCATTGCCTTCCCAACAAGCCTGGAGAGCCGCTGGGTCCCTCCAAAGCCGGGGATGATCCCGAGGTTAATCTCCGGCTGGCCGAACTTGGCCGTTTCCGATGCGTAAATAAAATCACACGCCATGGATATCTCGGTGCCGCCACCCAGGGCAAAGCCGTTGACACAGGCCATGACCGGGATCGGCAGCTTTTCAAGGCGAAGAAGGAGGCTTTGGCCCTCCCTTGAAAATTTCCTGCCTTCCAGGGGGCCCAGATTGACCATGTGGGAGATATCGGCTCCCGCCACGAACGCCTTATCCCCTTCTCCCGTCAGGATGAGGACCTTTGTATCCGGATCAGATTCGATGCTGTCAAGGGCGTCGTTCACCTCGACAAGCACATCGGGGTTGATGGCGTTCAACGCCTTTGGCCGGTTGAACTTGATGACCGCCACATTCCCGTCTTGCTCAAAAATGATGTTTTCATATGCCATGATTTACTCCTCTTGCACAGGTTTCAGTGTTCCCCATTCCGCATTCCCACTTCCGCCTTCAAATCAGGCCTTCTCCAGTACGGTTGCCATGCCTTGGCCGCCGCCGATGCAGAGGGAGGCAAGTCCCAGTTCATACCCTTCTCTCTGCATTTCGCTGACCAGGGTCACAATGAGGCGGGCGCCGGTGCAACCGATGGGATGGCCGATGGAAATCCCACTTCCCAGGACATTCGTCTTGTCAGGGTCACATTTCAGTTCCCGCATGCAGGCAATTGCCTGTGACGCAAAGGCTTCATTGAGTTCAATAGTCCCGAAGTCATTGATCTCAAGCTTTTCTTTGGCCAGGATTTTTCGGACCGCCGGGATAGGCCCCAGGCCCATAAAGGCAGGATCAACGCCCGCGGACGTGGATGCTCTCACCTTCGCCAGGGGTTTCAGCCCCATCTCGTCGGCCTTTTCTGCCGACATGAGCAGGAGAGCTGCAGCCGCATCATTTATGCCCGAGGCGTTTCCCGCGGTGACTGTGCCGTCTTTTTTGAACGCAGGGCGGAGCTTCGCCATTTTTTCCACACTGGTGTCCATGGGGCGCTCGTCCGTATCAAACAGTACCGGGTCTCCCTTCCGCTGGGGGATGGGGACAGGAACGATCTCGTCGTTGAAAAGTCCTTCAGTGATAGCGGCCCTGGCGCGTTGATGGCTCAGGGCACCCAGTTCGTCCTGTTCCGCCCTGGAAATGCCGTATTTTTCCGCGATATTTTCCGCGGTGATGCCCATGTGATACCCGTAGAAAATCTCGAAAAGGCCGTCAAACACCATCAGGTCAACAAGTTCTTTGTTATTCATCCTCGCACCCCATCGTGCCGCAGGGAGGGCGTAGGGGATCATGCTCATGTTTTCCATTCCGCCTGCCAGGATAATATCAGCCTCCTCATAGCGAATGGCCTGGGTGGCTAGGGCAACCGCCTTCATGCCGGACGCGCATACCTTGCTCACGGTAAATGCCGGTGTTTCCTTGGGAATCCCGGCCTTGATCATTGCCTGGCGGGTGACGTTCTGCCCCTGTCCAGCGCCCACAACATTTCCCATGACCACTTCGTTTATCTCAACAGGCTGCAAAGATTTATCATAATCATGCCCTTTCTTTTCCAGGTCGATCATGCCCAGCCCTTTGAGGCTGTCTGGTTCATACTGGGTAAGGAATGAAGTCGCAACAGGCCTGAGGCCTGCCTTTTTGAGTGTTTCCTTAAGGACGAGGGCACCGAGATCCACCACAGGCACAGATTTCAGACTTCCCCCAAAAGATCCTACCGGGGTTCTTGCTCCAGCTACTATTACCACATCTCTCATCGTATCTTTCCTCCTTTGTTGTTAAAACACAATATCTCTATGGATTATTCCCTTACGCCTTATACCCTACGCCTTAAGCCTATCGGAAACGGCGCCTTTCCGTCAGTAGCGTCAATAAAATTTTCCCACCCTTATTTTTTGAACCGATACTCTCATCCTTCATTGTAGACTATCAGTGTCACGGCTTCACCGCCCCCGAGGCAGAGTGTGGCCTCACCAACCTCCGCACCGCTTTCCTTCATGGCATAGATGAGGGTTGTCAGGACCCTGGCTCCGCTCGCCCCGATGGGATGCCCCAGGGCCACGGCGCCGCCGTGCACGTTGACACGATCCGAATCAATGCCCAGCTCCCGGTTGATGGCCACGGATGATGAGCTGAAGGCCTCGTTGATTTCATGGAGATCTATATCGCCGATGTTGAGTCCGTCCTTGGCGAGCACCTTTGGAATAGAGTAGATAGGTGCAACAAGCACATACTTCATGTCTATTCCCGAGGCTCCCTGGGCACCGACCCGGACCAGGGGCTTGCATCCCAGGCTCTCAGCCCGTTCCCGCGACATGAGCACCAGGGCTGAAGCCCCGTCGCTTATTTTTGACGCATTTCCCGCTGTGACCATTCCGTCTTTCTTAAACGCCGGACTCAGGCGTGCGAGGGCTTCGGCGCTGGTCTTGGGTTTTCTATAGGGGATCTCGTCCGCTTCAAATATTTTCGGGTCTCCTTTGCGCACCGGGACCTCCACCGGAACGATTTGCGGTCTGAATGCCCCTTTTTCAATTGCATCCCACGCTTTTTCATAAGACCGCAGGGTAAAAGAATCCATGTCTTCCCTGGTGACATTATATTTTTCCGCAACCAGTTCCGCGCTCATTCCCATGTGAAAATCATTCACGTGATCCCAGAGCCCGTCATGCACCATCCCGTCAACAATGGCATCGTTGTTCATGCGGTAGCCTGTACGGGCCTTCTTGAGCATATACGGACACAGATTCATATTTTCCTGGCCGCCCGCTACCACAACATCGGCATCGCCACATTTTATGGCTTGTGTTCCAAGCATGACGGCCTTGAGGCCCGACCCGCACACCTTGTTCACCGTCAAGGCGCCCACCTCCCACGGGAGACCTGCCCGAACCAGGGACTGCCTGGCAGGGTTCTGCCCCAGGCCGTGCGGGAGCACAGATCCCATAATGACTTCATCCACATCCTCTTTTCCTATACCGGCCCGCGAAATCGCTTCCGCGATGACCTTTGCACCCAGGTCCGTAGCTGAGACGGTCTTCAATGAACCACCGAAGTCCCCTATCGCCGTCCTGCAGGCGCTGACAATCACCACATCTCTCATATCTTACCCCTTTCCGTCCAGATGCTTTCAATGCAGCTTCTTTCAGCCCGAAAAAGAATAACCTTCAGGCTACAACTTCTGCACCCTCTCTAATTGGAACTGTGTCCATCAACAAATGAGATAGTTTGTCCGAGATCAAGGCATGCGAGAATTTTAACCACAGGAATACATTTCTGGTATTTCGAGGACTAAAATTTGAGCATAACGATGATATCGGGCAAAATAGCCATTTATGGATGGGCACTTGTTACCAGCACCTATATATAGGGAGAGATGTTTCCAAGTCAAGTCAAATCAATTTCTCCTTTTGCTTGACAAAATTATGGAGCCATAGGTAGTCTTTACTCTCCTCGGATAGCATGCACATTCCGAGTGGAGAGAAAGCAATTTACTGCTCATTCGGATACCTAGTCCTCAAGTGCAGGTGAGAAAAATCAGGCTATAGTGTACCATAAATCAAGGTTATGGTGAGATCCACTCTTCTATCCAATAAAATGGAATAAAAGTCTTTGATTCTTTACTGGAGGAGTGACCGTGAGACATCCTATCGCCACAGAACTGAATGCCATTATCCAGCAGGGAAATCCCTTTGTATGCGACATGCTTTCAGAGGTCGGCAAAGCCCTTTTTTTCCCGAAGGGAATCCTTTCACAGAGTGCCGAGGCAAAAGAGAAGGCACACCGTTTCAACGCCACAATCGGAATAGCAACTGAAAAAGGGAAGGCAATGCACCTGCCCCCGGTGATGGCGATGTTGAACGGATTCACCCCGGAGCAGGCCCTGACCTACGCGCCTTCTTTCGGGATCCCTTCGCTCCGGAAGGCCTGGAAAGCAGCCATTGAAAAGAAAAATCCATCGCTTTCGGGAAAACCAATCAGTCTTCCTATCGTCAGCCAGGCGCTCACCCACGGACTGAGCGTCGTGGCCGATATGTGGGTTGATCCCGGCGATGCTCTCATTCTTCCTGATAAGATGTGGGGAAACTATAACCTCGTGTTCCAGGTCCGGCGGGGTGCGGAAATTATTCAGTACCCCTTGTTTGACAGGGAAGGAAGGTTTCACTTGAAGGCCTTTGAGGCCTGTGTCATGTCCGAAGGGGAAAAAAGGGGGAAATTGATCGTGCTCCTCAATTTCCCGAACAACCCTACAGGGTACACTGTTACCCCTGAAGAAACGGCGGGAATCAGGGACATCCTGAAAGATCTCGCGGAAAGAGGCACGAATGTCATTGTGGTGACAGATGACGCCTACTTCGGCCTCTTTTATGATGATCAATGTCTCAAGGAATCCATTTTTTCAACTCTCTCTGGTGTCAATCCCAGGCTCCTGTGCGTGAAGCTGGACGGCGCTACCAAGGAAGATTTTGTGTGGGGGCTCCGTATCGGTTTCATTACCTATGGTGTGGCAATTGAGGGGGATCCGGGTCCTTTGTACAATGCCCTTGAGCGGAAAACAGCGGGTGCGGTCAGGGGGTCCATCTCCAACGCGTCCCACTTGAGCCAGGAGATCATCCTGAACGCCATGAACTCGGACGAGTACGTTTCGAGCAAGGCGGAAAAACTGCGTATCATGAAAGAGCGGGCGGAGGAGGTAAAACGAGTCCTTTCCAATCCCAGGTATGATACCGCCTGGAAGCCCTATCCTTTCAACTCGGGCTATTTCATGTGCGTCCAGCTGAAGACGGTGGATGCCGAACCACTCAGGCTTCATCTCCTTGAAAAATACGGGATCGGGCTTATTTCCCTGGGGAAGACGGATCTTCGGGTGGCGTTTTCCTGCCTGGAAAAAGAAGACATACAGGAACTTTTCGATACCGTTTTCCAGGGGATAAAGGACTTGGAAGAAAAGGGGCGTAAGGCATAGGGTGCAGCGAAAACCGAACCCCTCCAACCTGGCTCGTAATCTGGACCCTGACTTAATCTACTGGCTGAAATCCATATCAAACTGGAGAAATTGCCCGGTCTTCGGATTGGTGGGTTTCGGAGAGTATTCCTCTGGCTGGGTGCCCTGTTTAAAGGCCTGAAAAACAGTCTCTTTGGAGAAAGGACTCGCCAGGAGCCCGGTTTTGGCATCTATTTTTGCGAAGACAATATTTTCGGGAACAGCAAAACCTATGACCGGTTTTCCTTCAAGCACCGATGACATGAAATAGAGCCAGATAGGACTGGCCGCCCTCGAACCGGTCTCTCCCTTGCCCATGGATCGCCGGTCATCGTACCCCACCCACACCCCGGTCACCAGTTCAGGCGTATATCCCATAAACCAGGCGTCCCGCAGATCATTTGTGGTGCCCGTCTTGCCTGCCGCAGGCCTTTTCAGGGCCTTGATCCTCCACCCGGTGCCCTCCTGGATAACCGCCTTGAGCAGGTCCGTCATAATGTACGCTGTCTCCGGGGAAATGACTTGGCTGGTTTGAGGTTCGTGTTCTTCCAAGACCTGACCACTGCGGTCCACGATCCTGTCTATAAAAATGGGGCTGACCAGCATTCCCCCATTTGCAAACACGGAATAAGCGCGAGTCAGCTCCATCAGCGAAACCCCGGACGAACCGAGCGCAAGGGACAGATCAGGGCTTAACGCCGACTCTATCCCCATTCTTTTTGCATACTGGATGGCATAATAGACACCGATTCTTTTCAGAATTTTCACGGTGATGACATTCCGGGATTTTGCCAGGGCTGTCCTGAACAGAGTGGGGCCAAAGAATTTTTCCTTGTAGTTCTTGGGCTTCCAGTCTTCTTCTTCCGGCCCCTCTTTTATGCCGATGTAGGGGGCATCAATAAGGACCTCGGCAGGGCTCATTCCTTTGTCCAACGCGGCAGCGTAGATAAGGGGTTTGAAGGCCGAGCCTGGCTGGCGCCGCGATTGAGTGGCCCGGTTGAACTGGCTGACATCAAAATCCCTTCCCCCCAGCATGACTCTCACTTTTCCGGTCGCAGGATCCACACATAAGAGAGCAGCTTGCGCTTCCATTCCCTGGGTAAGGGAAACGATCCATGAGAAAGGTTCCATTCCTGCTTCTTTTATGCGAACAAGAATCACATCTCCGGGCTTAAGAATCTGGGAGGGTTTCTTTAATTTCACCGCGTAGTATGCTTTTTTTGGATCCGGTTTCCTGGCCCACTTCATTTCACTGAAGGGGAGTAAACAGCGCGCCTTTCCCACCTGGACCTCCACCGCTTCAGCTTTATCATCTACTCTTTGTACCAGCCCTTTTACCACACTGTCTGGTGCCAGTGGATTTTCAGCGATCTTCTGATCCCCTTCTTCCAGGAACAGTGGAATCTCATCATCGGAGAGATGGAGCAGCGGTCCCCGATACCCTTCCCGGTGGTCCAGCTCCACCAGACCCTTTTGCAGTGCTTCCCTCGCTTTACTCTGCATTTCAAGGTTCACGGTGGTATAGACCTTCAATCCGCCTCGGTACAGGAGATCATGCCCATATTTCTTGAGAAGGTATTTCCGTACGTGCTCAGTAAAATAAGGTGCCTTCTTGAATGGCTTTTCCCGTTTCATTTGAATGTCAAGAGGTTCTTCGAGGGCGGTCCGCATCTCGTCATCTGTTATGTATCCGTTTTCACGCATCCTCCCGAGGACATATTTCTGCCTCGCTTTTGCCAGCTCAAAATGTCTTACTGGAGAATATCGTGAAGGCGCCTGGGGCAGCCCTGCAAGCATAGCTGACTCGGCAATATCAAGGTTTTTTGCAGATTTCCCAAAATAAGTTTGTGCCGCCGCCTCCACTCCATAGGCTCCCTGCCCCAGATAGATCTGGTTGAGATACAGGAAAAGGATGCGTTCTTTTGAAAAATTCCTTTCGATCTGGATGGATAAAATGGCCTCCCTCGCCTTTCGGCGGTACGTTCTTTTGGTATTCTTGAGCAGCAGGGACCTGGTTACCTGCTGGGTAATGGTGCTTCCGCCCTGTTCAATCTTGCCCGCTTTGATGTTTTTCACAAATGCTCGAACAATACCCAAAAGGTCCAACCCCTCATGCTCATAGAATCGGGCATCTTCCGCCGCGACGAACGCATGTACAAGGTGTTCAGGCAGACCTTCAACGGGAACAATGAACCGCCTTTCATCCCAGAAGCTGCCGATTACCTGCCCGTGTTCACTCAGGATTTCGGTGACAACCGGGGGACGGTATTCTTTGAGCGACCCGATGTACGGAAGGTTGCTGGACCACAGGTACCAGAAGACCCCTGCGGTACACAGGCCCAGAAAAACCGCAATGGAAAAAAACCATAAAGATATTTTCAAGAGTGTCTTCAATCCAGTGATCTCCGGTCGAGGGTTCTATATTGGATGGCCTCTGCCACGTGGGACGACGCTATTGCCTCACTATTTTCGAGGTCAGCAATGGTCCTGGCGATTTTCAGGATCCTGGTATGCGCCCTCGCGCTCAGGCCAAAACGTTCCATGGCCTTCTCAAGCAGGGAACTCGATCGTTCATCCACTTTACAAAACCTCTTGATGAGCCTGGTATTCATTCCCGCATTCGTGTGGATATTCGTTTCACGGAAACGTGCCGCCTGGATGTCCCTGGCCATGACAACCCGCTCGAGAATATCTCGAGAAGAAGATCCTTTCCTTCGCGAGGCGAGATCCTTGTACGGCACGGCCGGAACTTCCAGGTGTATATCAATCCGGTCCATTAGCGGACCTGAGACCCTTCCCCGATAACGGTTGATTTGTGCCATGGAGCAGTTGCATTCACGCTTGGGATCCCCGAAAAACCCGCAGGGACAGGGATTCATGGCCGCGATCAGCATGAAATCGGCAGGGTATGTGATACTTGAACTTGCCCTTGAGATGGTCACCCGACCGTTTTCCATGGGTTGGCGCAGGACCTCCAGCACATTTTTCTTGAATTCGGGTAACTCATCCAGAAAAAGAACGCCGTTGTGGGCAAGGCTCACTTCCCCCGGTTTGGGATTCTGCCCCCCTCCGATGAGTCCCGCGTCGGATACGGTGTGATGGGGCGACCGAAAAGGCCGCTGCGAGAGCAGACCCTGCCCCTCGGGCATGAGTCCCATGACACTGTATATTTTCGAGGTTTCAAGTGATTCCTCGAAATTAAGGGACGGCAGGATGGTGGGAAGACGTCTTGCAAGCATGGTTTTTCCTGATCCAGGTGGACCGATCATCACCAGATTATGACCGCCTGCCGCGGCTATTTCCATGGCCCTCTTGACATTTTCCTGACCGCGGACATCCTGGAAATCAACTTCATACGCCGGATGATCATATTGACGGTCTCTTTCAATGTTCGTGGGTGATAGAAGAGTGATCCCCTTCAAGGCCTCAACAACCTGGCTTAGGGTATCAACCGGGTAAATGGAAATGCCCTCCACGACCCCGGCCTCAGGCGCATTTTCCCGCGGAAGGAAAATCCCTTTCAGACCGCGATCCCGTGCGGTAATGGCCATGGGCAGCGCTCCCCTGACAGACCTTATCATGCCGTCGAGGGCCAATTCGCCCAGGAAGACAAACTCCTTGCACTGCTCTTCCACCAGCAGTTCGGTTGCGGCAAGAATGCCCAGTGCCATCGGCAGGTCAAAGGCAGAGCCCTCCTTTTTCACATTGGCGGGAGCCAGATTCACGGTGATGCGATCTGCAGGAAAATGGTACCCGGAGTTTTTTATGGCGGCCTTGACCCGTTCTTTGCTTTCCCGAACCGCCCCCTCAGCTAGGCCGACAGTCGCAAATGCTGGAAGTCCCTGGGCAATATCGACTTCCACTTCCACGATATAGGCATCAATACCGATAACAGCGCTACTGAGCACCTTGGCCAGCATGTCCTTCTGTTCCTTTTCCCTGATCAGTCATTGGGGCTCTATTGGCTTCCGTTTCCACTTGCGAAACTTCGCTCCAGCAACCACAAATGGCAGTGACGCCGCCTGTCCCGCCATAGCATGAGCGAAGGCAGAAGATTGTGAAAAATAGCCATTTGTGGATGGAAACAAATAGTCTTTACATCTATCACAACAACTGGTATAAAGTAAAGTTTATTTGAGATTTGGTGATGAGGAATGAGTCCCAAAGCCGTGTTTCGCTTGTGCAGGCAAACGCGTCTTTTTATACATCGGGCATTTGAAATTTAGTCATATTATCCAAGGAGACAAGAAGTATGGCAAGAATTACCGTTGAAGACTGTCTGAGAAGGGTCAACAATCGTTTTGCGGTTATTCACCTGGCGGCCAAGCGAGTGCGCCAGTTGAGAAAGGGGGCGGAACCCTTGGTGGTTTCCAAGAATAGGGATATCGTGGTGGCCCTGCGGGAGATAGCCGCGGGGAAAGCTTACCCCATATCCAAGGAAGAACTTGCTGCTCTCGAGGCTGCCGTGAGTCAGGAACCTGCTCCGGAACTTCTCCCCCCCGATGAGCAGACTGAAACCCCCGAAGCTCCTCTCGACGGGGAACCCTCCGAAGCAAAAAGCGAGGAGGCTGCAACCGAGGGGAACTAACCATGGAGAAAAGGGACTACTATGAAATACTTGGTGTGCCTAGGGACGCTGATGATGAACAGATAAAAAAGGCATACCGGAAACTCGCGCTCAAATACCACCCTGACCGAAATCCTGGAGATAAGGAAGCGGAAGAGTCTTTCAAGGAGGCTGCCGAGGCCTATGAAGTACTCCGGGATCGCGAAAAGCGGGAATTGTATGATCGATTCGGCCACGCAGGCCTCGAAGGGACCGGGTTCAGGGGGTTCAGCGGTTTTGATGACATTTTTTCAAGTTTCGGGGACATATTCGAGGATTTTTTTGGCTTCGGAAGGAGATCCAATCGCCGATCACATCCGCGCCAGGGTCCCAGTCTCCGGTATGACCTGAAACTCACCCTTGAAGAAGCCTTTTCCGGGACGGAAGAAGAGATCGTCTTTCACCGGATGGACAATTGCACCGTTTGCGATGGGACCGGGATGCCCCCCGGTGTACAACCGGAAGTATGCTCTACCTGCCAGGGAAGAGGACAGGTGATAAGGTCTCAAGGTTTTTTCCAGATC
>Ga0307441_1000189_pt1 | contig 23948 bp, 17 predicted proteins | sample SalMarWE160420MG_FD_202149 | JGI IMG/M metagenome (GOLD analysis project Ga0307441, IMG submission 202149) | Salt marsh sediment microbial communities from the Plum Island Ecosystem LTER, Massachusetts, United States - WE1604-20 | ecosystem: Environmental > Aquatic > Marine > Intertidal zone >... | reverse complement strand
CGGTCACTAATATGGCGTACCATACTCAAATCGTGCGCGATGAACAGGTAGGTCAGTCCTAGCCGCTTCTGAAGTTCTTCCAGCAAGTTGACCACCTGGGCTTGAATAGAGACATCCAGGGAAGAAATAGGCTCGTCGCAAACCACAAACTCGGGATTTAAAGCAAGGGCACGAGCAATACCAATTCGTTGGCGCTGCCCTCCGGAGAATTCATGGGGGTAGCGGTTGACAAAATCTGGATTTAAACCCACAATATCAAGCAGTTCCTGCACTCGTTCCTGTTTAGTGCTCCTGTTCTGTTTCGTATGCACATCCAGGGGAGATCCTACAATAGACCCAACCGTCATGCGGGGATTTAAGGACGCATAGGGATCCTGGAAGATCATCTGCATTTTACTGCGATGATGGCGTAGTTCTCTTTCTCCCAGGGAGTTTAGATCAACTCCGTCAAACAGGATTTTTCCCCCGGTCGGTTTATATAAGTGCAGCATAGTTCGACCTACTGTTGTTTTGCCGCAGCCGGTTTCACCCACCAATCCCAGCGTTTCCTTCTGATAGATATCAAAACTGACATCATCAACCGCTTTCACATCATTGCTGGTTTTAAATAACTGCCCTTCTGAACCCTTGAAGTATTTCTTTAAATTTTTAATTTCGAGTAGTTTTTTATTCTCAGATTTCATTTTGACTCTACCCCTGCTATCTCTTCCCATCGCCAACAAGCAACAGCATGATCCGGTCCATCAATTTCTACCAGCGGTGGGTTCTCGGCCAGGCATCGTTCAACCCGGTAATCACAACGGGCTGCAAAAGGACAGCCTTCTGGAAGGTCAAGTAAATCTGGCGGCAAACCCGGAATGGATACTAATTCCGTTCCGGGGCTGTCATCCAATCTTGGAAGGGATCCCAACAAACCAATCGTATAGGGATGTCTGGTTTTTTTATAAATATTGCGGATTTTTCCGGTTTCGATGATAGAACCAGCATACATGACATTAATGTTATGAGCAAGCTCAGCTACCACACCCAGATCGTGGGTGATCCACATAATCGCCATGCCCAGCTCTTTCTGCAATTTCTTTACCAAGTCAATAATCTGGGCCTGAATGGTGACATCCAGTGCTGTGGTGGGTTCATCCGCAATTAATAACTTGGGTTCACAGGATAATCCCATCGCTATCATGGCTCGCTGTCTCATCCCACCGGAAAATTGATGTGGATAATCATTTAATCGGTCTGCAGCACCTGGAATCCCTACCAGGTCCAGCAGCTCTCCTGCCCGATGAGCCGCTTCATCGTGAGTCATATCATTGTGAAGCTGGATTGCCTCGATGATTTGGAATCCAACCGTGAAAACCGGGTTAAGAGAAGTCATTGGATCCTGGAAAATCATGGCGATTTCCCGGCCGCGGACTTTTTGCATCTCCTCTTCTGTAAGTTTAAGCAAATCCCGGCCATCCAGCCAAACTTCTCCATTGGTTATCTTTCCAGGAGGATCCGGGATCAGCTGCATCATGGAAAGAGCATGAACACTTTTGCCACAACCACTTTCTCCGACCACGCCAAGGATCTCACCACTATTCATGGAATAGGATACATCGTTAACCGCTTTAACAACGCCGTCCTGGGTATAAAATCGTGTTTTTAAATTTTTGACATCTAATAAAGGTTTCATATTTTTTTCCTACAACCGCAGTTTGGGGTCAAGGGCATCACGGAGGCCATCTCCCAGTAAATTAAAGCCCAGCACACTCAGCATAATTGCCAGGCCGGGGAATAAAACCGCCCACCAGGCGCCGCTGGTTAAATATCGATAGCTATCACCCAACATGGCTCCCCACTCTGGTTCCGGTGGAATGGCGCCCAGTCCCAGGAAACCAAGAGCTGCCGCTGACAGGATCGCATTGGCCAAACCCATTGTCGTTTGTACAATAATCGGGGAAAGAATATTAGGGGTGATGTGCCTGAAAATGATCCGACCATGGGATTCTCCCACGGAATGGGCTGCCAGGATGTATTCCTTATGCACAACGGATAGGACCGCTGATCGGGTTAGCCGGGCATAAACCGGGATTCCAACAACACCGATGGCAATCATACCCTTACTAAGGCCGGGCCCTAAAAATGCAACAATGGCGATTGCCAATAAATAACCAGGGAAGGATAAAATCATATCCATCACTCGCATCATTACATTCGAGAAAAACCTTCCATCCAAAGTCACGGATAACAGCAATCCCGCCAACAAGCCCAGAGAACCACAAATTAATGCGACAGACAGTCCGGTAAACAGAGCAAGTCCAAAACTGAGCAGGGCTCCCAGGACTCCAAAAAATATCACCCGGTAATATTTTCCTGCCCACAATCCTTCAAAATAACCAGCCAAAATGCCTATGACAGTAAAAACAACCAATTGTAAAAACTGGTTCGCAATCCAGGCAGAAAGCATACCCAGCAGGAAACCTGTTATGCCGTATAACACAATCCGCTCTACCGTTGTCATGGTAGTGGATTCATAAAAACCGGTCAGCAAACCAATTATCCCGCCAAAAAACAAGGAAATCCCAACTGCCACAATGCCAACCCTCAAGGAATTCCAGCCGCCATGAACTACCCTTCGAAAGATATCCCGCCCCAATTTATCAGTTCCAAAGGGATGGATAGAGGGGATCTCTTCTGTCACCACCAGGTTGGGCGCTTTGAGTTTTAAGGAATAGTCCAGGTCTTTTTTGGGCTCATACTCCCAAAAATAATGCGAAAATGCTGCCGAGAATATAAAAAGGACCACAATGAACATCCCCAATCGGGCTGTATTGCTGGATATCAACCTTCGCCAGGCATCGCCCCACAAGGAGCGATGTTCCCGTACAGCAAAATCTGTTACAGTAAAATCTTCCGGATTAATCTGTGACATAAAGCTTCCTCATTTATACCGAATCCTTGGATCCAGCAGAGCATATAAAATATCCACGATCAAGTTAACACCGACAAATATCAGGGCAATTAATAAGGTGCCACCCTGCACGATGGGGTAATCCCGGCCAAGAATGGCATCATAAACCCAACGGCCGATCCCGGGCCAGGAAAAAATCGTTTCTGTTAGAACTGCCCCGGCCAGCAGTGTGCCTGCCTGAAGACCGATGATAGTGACCACGGGCAAGGCGGCATTCTTTAGGGCGTGCCTAAACAGTACCTTTCTTCCCCCCAATCCTTTTGCCCTGGCAGTCCGGATGTAATCCTCCTGGAGCACATCCAACATGCTGGAGCGCGTCATCCTGGCAATAATACCCATTGGAATGGTAGCCAGGGCTATTGCGGGCAAAATGAGATGAGACAGAGCGTCTTTAAACCCAGCCCAATTGCCAGTTATTAGACTATCAACCAAATACAGATGAGTGATTCCTTCAATTTCGAAACCAGTACTCAATCGGGCACCAGCCGGAAGCCATTGCAAGATCACAGCAAAGAGCATAATCTCCATTAATCCCAGCCAAAATATGGGCATTGAAACTCCCACAAGAGAACCCACCATGGCGACGCTGTCAATTAGTGAGTTCCTGCGGGAAGCGGAAATTATTCCTACCGGTATACCTACCATTATGGCGATGATCATGGAAAGTAAAGAAAGCTCAACCGTTGCCGGGAATCTTAACTTCAGCGTTTCCAGCACAGGGATCCGCCGGTGAATTGAATCTCCCAGATCTAACCGGCTGAGACGGGCCATGTAATTAATGTACTGACTGTCAAAAAAACCAGCCAGGTCTCCTTCCGCCAGTGCTTCCCGATCCAGGAACGGAGGGCGATTAAGACCAAATTGCTCTCTGATCCGTTCGATACTTTCGTCAGTCGCATGTTCCCCAAGCATGGCTATAGCAGGATCGCCTGGGATCAAGCGCTGGAACATAAAAATCACAAAGGTAACCCCAATCAAAGTGGGGATCACAGAGATGATGCGTCGAATAATATAGCGAGTCAAAGAAGACCTCCAATAATTGCTTACAGAAAGGAGGGGCGGGTTAACGCCCCTCCCTTTTTACAACAGATTGACCTAACCTATACTTTCAGGAAATTCATTTTCCTGAGAGAATTTTACTCCGTTACAAAGGCAGGGTCGATAGTTACTTCACTGAGTCCATCCGGGAATCCGGCTTCCGCCAGAAGCGATCGGGACAGTTCAGGATCATATTCCCAATCCACGATAGTATCGTCGTGGCCCCAGATCAACGGAGGCAGGAAGTTAGTTGCAACTTCACCATATGCTCCGTAGAAGTTTTCAATTAACCCCTGACGGTTGATGGCATGAGCAAGTGCTTCGCGGACACGGACATCCTGGAATTCTACAATCTTGTAGCTGAAAGCCAAGTAGCCAGTGTTAAGAGCCGGTCGAGTCTGAACATACAGAGCGTCATCTGCCTCTGCTGTCGCCAGATCTTCAACCCCGGCCTGTTCGAGGCCCTGGATGTCACCAGCCTGGAGAGCCAGGAAGCGGGCTGAGTCGTCAGCGATAACGCGCATGACAACATCCACAACCGGGGCGCCGCCCCAGTAATCGGTATTGGGGGTGATGGTGATGTGATCGCCTTCCACCCATTCTACAAATTTGAAGGGGCCGGTTCCCACAGCGCCATTGGAGGGAAGACCATAGTCTTCACCAGCAGCTTCAATTGCGGCGGGGCTGGAGATGGCAAACATATCCATAGCCAGGTTGGCCAGGAAGGGTGCCAAGGAGTCACTCAGTACAAATTTAACTGTGTAATCATCAACTTTTTCAACCGAGGTAATCATGCTGTTTTCATCAAAACCGCCCCACATGTATTCGTAGTACTCGAATACCTGGCTTTCATAATGATTGGGGTCAGTTGTGTAGCGCCATCGGTCAAAGTTGAAAATTACTGCATCAGCGTTGAAGTCCGTGCCATCGTGGAATTTCACACCCTGACGGAGGGCACATACCCATTCCGTGCCTGCTTCATTGGGTGTGCAGGATTCTGCCAGCGCAGGAACAGGTTTGGTGGAGCCGGGTTCGTATTGGTAGAGGGGTTCTAGAACCTGTCCGGTTACACGGAAGCTTTCACCATCAGTCACGATGGCGGGGTCCAGCTGGACAGAGTCGCCGCCGCGGCCAAACACAAAGGTGTCAGAACCTTCAACGGTAACACCCTCAAAATAGTCGGCTCCGACAGGCTGCGGTACATAACCGCTGACTGCGCTGGAGAAAACCAAGGGTGTATTGTTGTGGGCTACCCACAGGCGGGCAACGTCCTCATGCAGCAGGTTTTCAACCTGTTTGTACATGGCTTCGCGGGCTTCCTGATCCGGGGTGATGGATGCCTGATAAAGCAAGTAGGCAACATCGGTGTTGGCATACCAACCCTCACGTGCTTCCGGGCTCTTTACCCAGGCTGCGGGGTCGTCGCCGACCTTGTCAGCACCAGCAAATCCAAAGAAGTAATTCAGGAAGTTATCGGGGTCACCATTGTCACCGCCCCAACCGAGCATATACAGACCGTCCAGGTTGCCCTCACGGCGCAGACCCAAATAAGTGGGCCAGTCTCCTGCCAGTTCAAGCTGGACATCAAATCCAGCATTTGAAAGATCAGCTGCCATACCTTCGGCAATTTCTTTCGGACTGGGATAGTAGAAACGGGTTACAGGCATGTAGTAGAGGGTAAGGGGGATTTTTTCTGGACCAGCCTCTTCTACTTCCGCGGCTTCTTCTACCACGGGAGCTTCTTCTGCTTCTTCAGCTGCTGGGGCTTCTTCCACAGGGGCTGGTTCCGGGGCGCAAGCGCCCAAGACGAAGGAACCGATCATCAGCAATGAAATGAGTATAAAAAATAGTTTCTTTGACACTGTTTCTCCTCCTAGTGAGAATTAGAAATAGGGTGTAGCTTCGGTAAATTCTAATGGGTATATTGCCTCCAGGCATCACCTCCTTATTAGATAAAATATGCAAACAGATCCCCTCGTAATGACAGGAATATGAATAAGGAAAATAGTAAAAGAAATAAGGTGCTGTCTGAGTAAGCTGTTTCTCTCTGATCACTGGTGCCTAGATCCATTCCCCACTTGGCGCCGCCTAAAGGTAATATTCGTTTGTGGATTGCCTTTAGGATTTTCCCCCTGAGAATTTTTTTACTCAAAATAGTGCTTGGGATTTGATTATAAACAACTTTTAAATCCTGTCAACTTCCTATCGTGGTTATCCTTAGCTTATTATACTATCCATTGCCACACTAAGGATACTTAATAATCCAAAGGAAATCAAAGTTGAACTAAGTATACTGTACAAGGCAGAAAATCAAGCCCCAAATCAGATCCAACCCGGGAAAATGATCCTGGGGTAGGGAAACTTGCTCACCTTACCCCATACCAGCGAGGGTTCCCTTGAAATCAGGAACCCTCGCTGGCCTTATTTATAGCGATTAGATCCGTACCTTAATCTTCTGGTGGGGCAGGAATGAAGCCTTTTTTCTCCATCAGAGACGTCAGATCCCTGGACCTTTTTATCACTTTCATCGCACTCTGGTAGAGCTCTTCATAGCTGCGCTCCAGCTTGGCAACGCCCTGTTCCTGGGCTTTCATGCCTACAGCGGCAGCTTCTTTGGCGAATACTTCCCAATCATCCATGGTGGGAAGAAGATGGTTCTCATCTAACTTGTCACCAATTTGATCAGCCAGGGCTTCCGCGGCAGCAAAACACATCTCGTCAGTGATCGTGCTTGCCCGAACGTCCAGCGTGCCCCTAAAGATACCAGGGAAACCGAGGGAGTTATTGACCTGATTCGGGAAATCGGATCGTCCCGTAGAAACCACTTTAGCTCCAGCTTCTTTTGCTACCCAGGGCCAGATCTCAGGGATAGGGTTGGCACAGCTGAATACAATTGCATCTTTATTCATACCCTGGACCCATTCCTTCTTAATGGTATCTGGACCGGGTTTGGAGAGAGCAATCACAACATCGGCTCCCTGCATGGCTTCTCCGATACCGCCCTGTTTACCATCCGGGTTTGTTATCTGGCACAGTCTCCATTTATCTTTAAATTGATCCTGTTTCTCCTCGATATCCTCACGATGTTTTCCCAAAATACCTTTACTGTCCACATGCAGACAATGGGCAGGATTAACACCCCAGCTGTAGATCAGCCGGGAAATGGCCACATTTGAGGCTCCAGTACCAATAAAAGCGATCTTAATATCCTTTTTATCCTTTCCCACAACCTTTAAGGCGTTCATCAACCCGGCCAGGGTTACTGTTGCTGTGCCCTGCTGGTCATCATGCCAGACGGGGATCTCACATTTCTCGCGCAGTTCGTCAAGGATCCGGAAACATTTGGGCTGGGCAATATCCTCCAGGTTTATTCCTCCGAAAGAAGACTGAAGTAAAAGCACCGTTTCAATGAAAACATCGGGGTCTTTGGTGTCCAGCATGATCGGAACCGCATCCACACCGCCCAGGTATTTAAACAGGAGTGCTTTGCCTTCCATCACCGGAAGACCCGCTTTGGGTCCTATATCTCCCAATCCCAGGACCCGGGTTCCGTCACTGATCACAGCAACGGTATTGCCTTTGCTGGTATGCTGGTAGATCATCTCTGGATCCTGGTAAATATCCCGGCAGGGCGCTGCGACACCCGGGGTGTACCAGATCGCGAAATCATCAATGCTTCTTACTGTGCATTTGAGCGTAGTTTCCATTTTCCCTTTATAAAAGGGATGCAATTTTAAAGCATCTGCAGCTGGTTTTTTAGCTTTTTCGAGCAGCTCTTCTACGTTGACCTTTTCATCAGACATGAATCCTCCAATCCCTTTTTTTAAGCTGAAACACTTTCATTAATGAGGCCGATTTTATTATAGATGATTCGGTTTTTGAATTTACCTAGCTTTTATCCTCTCATCAGGTGTCGTTTAGCATGTCATTTAACACAAAAGGGACGAAGTCCTTTCTGAAGGACTTCGTCCCTTAACTAAAATCTCCCGGAGTTACAAAAAATTCCGGGAGGATACTTAACCTACTGTTCCAAGAAGGAATCGGCGTAGATCACTTTATTCAGAAGAACCTGGACTGATTTCCAGACAGCAACCTGTTCTGGGTCGTTTTCATCAATATCGGCTTTGGTGATCTCACCCATTGCCTCAGTAGCATCATGCAATTTCAGATAGAGTTTACCCAGTGCTGTTCCTTCATCCCGCTCTTCAATAATGCGAATGACTTCGTTTTGCTTTTCATCCAGGGGATCCGCAATCATCATTTCCAGTCCTGCGCCCATTAACATAGCAAGATAAACCCGGTTCAGGATCGGGCGGGTTTCTTCTGGTACTGCATTGGAAACATTGGAGAGACCAACGGAAATCGAAGGGGGTGGATCACCAGCAAACTTGATTGTCCGGACAGCTTCAATCAGTTCCGGGCAGTATTCCTGACATCCGGAAACGGTCAAAACCAGCGGATCAATGATCAGATCTGGCAGCTCTATGCCCACTTCCATCGCCCTGGGGATCAGGTACTCCAGGGCAATATTCACACGCTCGTCAGCTCCTACCGGGATACCTTCTTTCTTCAAAGTTAGGGCAATCAACTGGGCGTCATATTTTTTCGCCAAGAGGGGTACTGTCTCCAGCCGTTCTGCTTCGGCTGAAGTGGAGTTAATGATCGGGCGAGCTTTTGTGATCACCTTTAAAGCGGCTTCAATGCCATCTATATTGGTGCTGTCGATGCAAAGCGGGACATCCACTACTTCCTGAACGATCTTGGTCATCCAGGGAAAAATCTCTTCCCATTCCTTCTTCTGTCTGCCAAGGTTCAGGTCTACAGCACTGGCACCCATTTCTACCTGCTGGATAGCTGATTTCTTAAAGAACTCAGCATCCCGCTCAGCCAGGGCTTTTTTTACTTTAGGGGATATGATATGAATATTCTCTCCAATGATGTACATACTAACGCCTCCTCAATCTTGACTTGGTTTTATTATGGTTATTATGATTTACTTCCGTGCTTCGTTATTTTTCCTCGCCGATCTTCACGGATGGGAAGAGGGACATATCGGTGTGGGGCAAAAACATTGCTGACGTAAACGCGTCAAAAAAGCGGTTATCTGCTGAAAGCTCAATATAGGTCATTCGGTTGGCTATCTCTAAGATCTCCTTCTGGTTTTTAAGGTCCAGCAGTGCCAGGTAAGCTCCTTTTAATGAGGTGTTTCCCAGGAAATGGAAACGTTCCCAGGGCATATCGGGAAGCAATCCTATCTGGACCGCTTTCTCGATGTTAATATATTGACCGAAACCACCGCCGATCAGGACCTGTTCCACGGATTCGAGCGGTACACCCACGCTGTCTCCCAGGACTGAAAATCCCGCGAAAATAGCTGCTTTAGCTCGCATCAGGTTATCAATATCCACTTCTGTCAGGAAAATATCCTCATCAATTTCGTTTTCATCGGCCCAACTGACAACATATTCGCCGCCATGGGAACCTTTCCGGATCCGTTTTGTTTCTAGAGAGAAGTCAAACCGGCCGCTTTTATTGATCACTCCGGTTATTAACAACTCTGCCAGCAGTGATATCAGGGCGCTACCGCATAATCCTTTTGGTTTTCCGCCTCCAATCACCCGCCAGGATGCTTCTTTGGTCTCTTCATTGATCCAGACCTCATCAATTGCTCCTGTTGTCGCCCGCATGCCGTGATAAACCCCCGCACCTTCGAATGCAGGACCAGCCGAACAAGCGCAGGTCACCAGCCATTCCTTGGAACCCAGGACCATTTCTCCATTGGTGCCTACATCCAGGAAAAGTGTGATCTTCTCTGTTTCGGACATGCCGGAAGACAACACACCTGCAGAAATATCTGACCCAACATAACTGGCAACACCTGGCAGGCAAATCGCTTTCCCCTGGGGATGGGTTCTTAATCCCGCTTCCAGGGCACTTATAACAGGTATATAGTTTGCGACCGTTATATAGGGAGCCAGGCGAATACTAGCGGGAGGGATTTGCAGCAGCAGGTGCATCATGGTACTGTTCCCGGACAGGATAGTTTTGTAGATTTTGTCAGGGCATGATTTGGCTCGATGGCAGGCACGTTCCAGGAGCTCATTTATGGTTTCTAAGACCAAAGACCTAAGTGTTTTATCCCCTTCCCCTTTTCCAGCAAAAATAATTCGGGAGATAACATCTTCTCCGCGAGCAATCTGGGCATTATATTCAGAGGCTTGTCCCTTTGGTTCACCGCTGATCAAATCCACCAGCATCACCTTGACTGTGGTCGTCCCTATATCCACTGCCGCTCCCCAAAGCGGGGTATCAGCTGGGACCAAACCCGGAATCAGATCAATCACTTCGGCGGAACCGCCTTGTTCCATTCCATTTTCAACATAGAGGACCGGGGATACTTTCCAGTCCCCATCACGCAGGACTCCGGGGAGTATTTGCAAGACAGGCAGAGAGATCAAGATCTCTTTCAGCCCGGTCTCCAGGAGCAACGCGGTCTTTAAACGGGCCCAGTCGCTTATTTGGTCCTCCATGGAGGGTTGTTTTAAGGTTACAGGAATCCGTTGGACTGTTTGGTCCTTCTGATGGTCATATCCTGAAGGCACGCTGACATCGGCAGCTAACTGCCCGGTGATTAAGTGCTGCTGGATCTTATCTTGCGGCGGGATTATAACTGTCAGATCCCCTTCAATAATGGTCTGGCAGGCAATAGCGTATCCTTGTTCAACATCCTCCGCCGACAAACGCATCGTACTCCGCCGCCGGACATTTCCAGATGTTACCTGAACAGCACACTGTCCGCAGCGGCCCTGGCCGCCGCAGGGTTGATTGATCTCTATACCTGCTTTTTCAGCAGCATCTGTTAACATAGTCCCTGCTGGAACTTCAACCGCTTCAGGAACGATATCAAATTTTACTGAATAATTTGTTGCCATCTTTGTTTATCCAAATTTGAAACGATAATAAAAGGTAGGGGCCATTCAACACGACGAACGACAACCCTACCTATTATTATAGAACACTTGGCAGCCTCACTAGCAATCCTACAGCACTTCTTTCATAAATGCGGGCAGATCAACTGCCTCTTTGGGACCAACTTTTACTTCCCAATCAGGAAGCTCTTCTTCAAGTTCGCCGGATAAGACTGCCGTATGACCTGGCAGCACAATGCGTTTCTTGGTCACTTTTTCCGCCGCATTGAACCTTTTTGCGTCCTTGGCAATGATTTCGGCGTCAAATTTGCCAGCAGCCCAGGCAGTTAACACGCTCATACCTTCTGAGTCCGTTACCAGCAGCCAGGCCGGCAGACCCATGCTTTCCACTTCGTTGGCTACGCTGAAATAAGTAATACTGAAATTTGTTGTGACCAGGAAAGGATCCTCAGGTCCGGGGTTATTGATCTCATAAATTCCGGGAGTGACCTGAATGGGTTCCTGTGGATCTGTGTAGATATTCGCCCGCAATACCAGCAGAGGATAGGCAGTGGCAGGATCAAAGTTGTCCATAACAATGAAACTGCTGTATTTGCCTACGGCCTGCATAGTCAAAGTCAGTTCGCGGGCAGGATCGCCTGCATCACCCGGGAAGTTGATGATTGGATAACCAAGCTGGTGATAATTTTCCTTCAGCGCCATCCGCCGTATTGTGGTGTTGGCGGTTAATGTGCCGAGGAGAGTCCTCTGTTTTGGCGCCAGTACAAAATCCTTCAATTCTTTGCCTTCCAGTTTTTCTACCAAATCGACCATGGCGTCAATATTACCCGCCTCAACTGCCAGGGGGGCGTTATATTCCTTTGCCAACCCTGCCATAGCTTCCCAGTTATCTGCGGTCGCACTGCATAAAAGCGGTGTTTCATCAGCACCCAGGCTTCCCAATCCGCTCTTGATTTCGTCAGGAGAGCCGATCAGGATCAAGGGTAAAGAAGTTGCTTCACGGACAGCTTTCACTGCAGCGACAAAATCTCCTCCTCGCGCCTGAACAGCGATTCCACCCATAGATAATTCCATACCCACATAATCCACAACATAATCTGAGACCGGTTTAACCTTGGCCTTGATATCGTCCGCGGATTGATCATCGTAAACCCGGACAAAAATTCCAGGAGGGCTGAAGAATTTTTTATTGTGGCGGAACAGGACCACTTCGTTTCCACCTTTCACCTCATGCCCATTAGATTTGATCGTAATGGGACGGACAGGCGGCGCAGAAGCCTCGGCCAGTTGTGCCGCTGATTCCTCACTTACATAAGGACATTTTGATAATTCAACTTGCTTGGCAGCTAATTTCATGGCAAATGCCAGACAGGTTGGAAAATCACATTCCTTGCAGTTGGTCTGGGGAAGCAGCTTGTAAATTTGAATCCCGGATAGAGCCATACGTTTTCTCCATTTATGCTATCTTATTATCATTGAGGCTTGCTGAGTTGAGCCTTGCAAGAAGGCTCAACTCGGATTTATCAGTCAACAGGTTATCCAGTCATTAAATCATCAATGGCCCGTTTCGTCCGTTTGACACTTTCAGGGTGCCGCAGGACAATCAAATCCGCACAGGATTCAACCAGCATAATCGCTGTAGTTGTTTCCCAGTTGATAGCTCGGGTTTCCCAATCACCCCAGGCCTCCGGGACATCATGACCAACCTTGGCCTCTTTAGCTTTCCAGCATTCCTCACCGGGTGTGACCATCATAGGGAACTGGGTCATCGCGTCGCCCTGTAAAGCTGCAATCCTCAGGCGCTCCATAACGGAATACCCGTATTCAAATCCATATCCCAGGGCACCCGTTGTGGGATCCATAACGATATTTCCAGCGGACAGACCCATATCCGTGATCAGGATATTAAGCTGTTTGGCCAAGTTCACATCCATTGCGGTGCGGGCTACAACCATCTGTCCATCAGCCATCGCAGAAGCGACAATGGTGCGGTAGTTTTTTTCTTCGCAAACACCCAGGAGCAGTCGTTCACCCTTGAATTTAGTGGATACTTCTACCAGTAGATCATTATCGGGTTCTGGCTGGCCGGGTCCAAAGACGATCAAAGGCAGCCCGCTGGCCTTGAGAACCTTGTCAACCGCTTCAACAGCCTGTTCCTTGGTAGTGGGATTGCCATCAGCATCGTTGAGCGCTAGTTTCAGGTAGAGGATCTCCGCGCCGGCTTGTTCCGCGGCTTTGGCCCAATCGCCGGGATCATTCATCGCATCGCCCCAGGCTTTCATTAATAATTCAGACCAATCGTTTGGTCTGCGGCTCTGGATCTCGATCCCGATTACCGGTTTGCGGGGTGTTTGTCCTTCAAAGTGCAGATAGGGCATAGCTGTGGATCCGCCAATTGTAACTGTGTGTGATCGGGTTCCGCCCTCAGCTGCAGTCGCACCCAGGGTGATCTCCCTTACGACGCCATCCCAGTTCTCTTTAGCGAGTTTTGTTTTTGTATCAGCTGGCAGCCAGGGCTCATCAGAAAGAATAGGAGCTGGAGCTGCGGCAGCTGGAGTTGGAACACCAGCCGGGGCGGCGGGCATCGATGGTAGTTGGAAGTCTTCCATACCTTCTATGCCGCCCAATTCTGCCAGGGCTGCAATCAATGCCCGGCGCAGCATATTGACGGCTTTTTCAGCGCCCTGTCCTGCTGTGCCACCAGAAATTGATGTCACGGGAGCAACCGGGGTTGATGCCGGTGCCGCTGCTTCTGGTGAAGGGGTGGGTTTCGGAGCTTCAGAAGTAGTCTTTGCAATAACAGCTTCTGCCTGGGCAATGACTTCGGAACTTTCCTCCACTGATTCGGGAATATCAAGCTCTTTCTCTTCCCTCTGCATAGTGGGCATATCCAGAACAGGATGTTCCTTTGCCTTGACCCATTCCTGCAGTTCTTCAACTGTGGTCACGCTTTCGCTGTCTGCAATCTTATCGATCAAATCCGGGATACCTTCCCGCTCGGCAACTCCTTGCAATTCATCAATCATGCTATCTTTGATGTTTTTGCTCATCCAGACAACACGTTTAAAACCGCCATCAGCAGAGATGAATTTGGGGCTGAGCATGTAATACTTGCCCACACCCATCACACCCGGGGTTTGCACACCACCGCCGGCGATGCCGGCCAAAGTACTGAACTTCATACCCATGGGTGTCATGCCGGTGTCTTCCCGGCTGACTACGATCACACCTTCCACTTCTGGGATATACATCAAAATTGCCTCGAAGCAGCCACAGGCGGTCATCGGGTTTTCCATGATTGAGTACATGGATACTTTGTCCACCACACCGTGGGAGGCGGATTTTGTGTAATCGATGGTGCCTTCCCAGTAGCCAACCTCTTCGTCATAACATTCACCCAGATTGATGGGCTGGTTGGGTCCAGTGGGATCAATGCTGAAGGATGCCTTGCAGTCCAACCAGTTATAAGCACCGCACAAGCCCAATCGTTCCGGGCTGACCACACAGACATGGTCCGGCGCAAAGCTCTGGCACAGAGTGCAAGAGTAAAACACATCCACCGATTTATCTGTCATATCAGCCAGACGTTTATTGCGGTAATCATAAGCCTCGCGAGCTTTCTCCAGCCATTTTTCTATATCGCCTTTTTCGGTATAGACAGTCACTTCGACTTTATCGAGCACCGCGCCGAAATCGGAATGCAAGCGGGCATGGATGATTTTGCCAAAATGTTCCAGACTGAAACCCTTTTCAGCAGCTGCTTTTGATATTCGGCACCAGACGATATCTCGTTGGCCAATATGCTGAATGCCGGAGGCGCCATTCACAAAGTCATGGATCTGGCGTTCCAGCACCGGTTCAAAGTCCTCTTCCATTTCACGACCGGCAACCTGGACCACGACACCCATATCCATCGATGCGCCATCTTCTAGGTCCTCAAAGGAAGGACCTACCACCGTTACTTTGCCATCGGTGATGTCTTCCATATCGGTCATGAATAGGTATTCAAAGGAGCGGGAATTCTTCCCGCCAAACTCAACTCGCATATCTGCCCGGCGAACCACTTCGCCCTCGAAGGCAGACCCGTATGGAACAGGAACGGGCACATTAGTGATTTTGATTTTCACACCGCGAATCTGGATGCATTTCTGAACCAGAGCAGTGGCGCGCTCCATGTCATCTTTCCCTTCGATCTGATCAAAAGGCATACTGACCACGTGTTCATAGGTCGTGACACCTGTGGGCAGGATCTCCGGGATAACTGTATCCGCAATGACCGGGAAGCCAAAGTTAATAGCGCCGGCTGCAGCGGCATATTTCAGATCATCCACTTCTCCCAGGGCCAGCACAAAAGCAAAGACGCGGGAGCGGTTGTAGTTAAGGATATTCCTGGCCTCGCCGGCTTCGATGCCGCCGAAGGTCAGCGCAGAGCGGGACGCAAATCCCAGAGCATAGATCGCGCTCAGGGTATCTGTTCCAAAGGGAACTGTATAGGTGTCATAACCCAGCTCAACCCCCTCCTTCACAAGCTGATCAATGATGCTGCGCCCATTGACGTTACCACAAAGGAAGGTGAGGATATTCCGCTGCTGGAGTTCGCGGACGATCTTTACCGCAACCTCATTAGATTTGGCTGCACCTACGATAGCCGCAAATCCCGGCATCCTGCCGTCAACCAGCTGGATACCCCAGGAACGAAGCTGGATATCATCAATTGGGCCATTCAAACGGCCAGATAAACCAAAATCTCGATCTCCATACTCGGTTCCACCTGCCAGTTCAATATCTGGGTAGATTTCTGGCTGAAGCCCATAAATCGAACGAATAGCCTCAATCGTTTCAGCGGCAATCAGGGTAGCCATACCACTATCGAGGGTTTCGCCAAGATAGGGAGTCCATTTATCCGCCGAAGGAATTGGGTGCAGGAGGCTTCTCGCTTTTTCCAGGATCGGGGACAAGTCACCAAGGGTGGACACTTTTTCCCCGGTCATGGCGTAGATCAAGGGTAGATAATAAGCCGTATTAGGAAATTCTACGGCCGTTTCCGGACCCTTTTCTGCCAGTGCTTTAAAAAGCATTGCCTCTGCTTCATAAACAATGGCATTTGCGCCGCGGACGGCTCTAGTAGCAATGTACTTAGACATTTATCTTATCTCCTTCATTATTCAGCGAATCCATAGATCGCTTGCCGACGTTCCTTGAGGGGAAGTTTCTCCAGCTCAATCATGTCCCTATCACCGCTCTTGCCAAACAGGCTGGGATCATATTTGATCAAGCCCAGTGCAGCCCGTTTTTTATCGATATGATCCAGGGTGGCTTTGACCATACCTTCTGGATCAGGTATGAACTCCAGCTTTCCGCCGACTATCTTTTCCCAGCCCTCACTGATGATGTTGGTGACAATATCACTGTCAGAGACTTTGTCTGGCATACCACCAACTGGCGAAGAACCGCCAAAAATCACATAAACACCAGAAGCCACACAATAGGTGCCGATCGAGAGAGCTTTTTCACTCATCCATTCCGGCGCCAGACCAACAGCGGGAATTTCATCCATATCTTCACCCAGCCCGCCTTCTTCAACCATTTGCGACAGGACGGTCAGGATGCGGCTGTTATCCACGCAGCTTCCCATGTGAAGCACCGGGGGCATGCCGGTAGCTTCGCAAATCTCCCGAAGTCCAGGACCAACATTATCCAAACCGGCCTGCCCCATCAATAAACCTTCTTTGGCACTAGCGATGGCAGCGCATCCAGTTTCGACCACCAGAACATCCTGCATAAGGAGCTCTTTGGTCACCTCGGTATGGAGGTAGTCATGCTGGCCGCGTGGGTTATTGCATCCCACTACCGCGGCCACACCCCGGATCCGGCCTGAGATGATTGCGTCGTTCAGAGGCCGGAAGGAAGCCCGGTAGGATCCACCGAGCGCATAGTTGATATACTCGTGGGAGAATCCCGGAATAAGGTCATGTTTATAATCCGGAATCTGAGTCTCGCCCCGGTTCTTGAAGTTGTCAATTGCTTCTTTCAGAATATCCTTGGCGATAGTTAAGGCTTTATGCTCATCAAACTCGATATGTGTAGCACCAGTAATCTTTACCTTGGGAGAGGTGGTGATGATTTTTGTGTGGAAATGCTTCGCAATCCCAACGATTGCCTGCATGATGCACTGCACATCGACCACCATGGCTTCTACCGAGCCGGTCATAATTGCCATCTCCTGCTGCAGGAAGTTTCCTGCAGCTGGCACTCCCTGGCGCATCAGGGTCTCATTGGCAGTGCAGCAGATGCCTGAAAGGCTGACACCTTTTGCGCCAGCTTTCTTGGCATACTCGATGATCTCCGGCATTTGAGATGCCGCCACGATCATTTCACTCAGCGTGGGTTCATGGCCGTGAATGACCACGTTCACCCAGTCATCTTTCAACACACCGAGATTGGCTTCTCCCAGCAGTGGGGCCGGTGTGCCAAATAAAATATCCGAGATATCGGTGGCGATCATACTCCCGCCCCAGCCATCAGAGATGGCAGTTCGAAGAGCGTGCAGCAGGATGTGGTTTGGATCCTGGTCATCGCCGATATGAGTTCGGTGCAGTGATTCGACGATCTCCCGATCCACACCCCGAGGCATGATCCCATTTTCTTTCCAAAGTTCCTGGCGCTTTTTAGGAGCCCTGACAACAGGTGCAACCTGTCCCTCCTGTTGGCCAAATTGAGCGATATAAAGGTCCGCCAGGTCATTTGCGATATCGCTGGGTGAGCGATCCTCAACCGGAATATTGTAATATCCCGCTACAGTCCTCAGCTTGGCAACATCTCTGAGAACATATCCTTCCGCTTCTCCATTGGCTGTCGCTTTGAGGGTGAAGGCCATGCCTCGACCATGATCAGAGTGCGCTGATGCCCCGGCGGAAATCTGGCGCAGCAAGTTCCTGGCCTGAATGGTATCAATGGTGGCGCCGCAGATTCCTACCTGTCCGTCCTTGGTCAACCGGCAGGGACCCATGCTGCAGTTTTTGCAGCACATGCCTGCGCCGCCGATATTGCAGGGAGCCATATCATCCGCTCTGGTAAAGGCAGTTTTGATCCCCATATCTTCAGCCCGTTGGAGCATTTCCTGGGTTGCGGGATCTATACTTTGTTCCTCGATCGTTCTTTTTGCTTTAGCCATTTTCATTCTCCTCGTCCACTTCTAAAATTTGCGTTTTTACAGGACCCATGCCTGGGCAGGGCCAAAGGGGAGAGCGTTGAACTCTTACATTCTGCTCAAAACTCACTGTGTTCCCAGTCTGCTCCATAGCCTCTGTATGGCGGAAATATGCGCCTTTTACATCTTCATTGGCCGGAGTAGATGGTTCCAAAGCCATTTTAAAATCCCCCATATATCCTGCTTTTTCGAGTGCATCTACCAGATCCTTTTTTGGAGTTTTTTTGTTGTTGTATTCCACTTCAACAACACCAAACCCGGAACTGGCATACACATCCGAAACGCCATCAAATTCAAGCAGAATCCGCCTGACTTCGATAACATGATGGTCTCCAAACATCGTAGGAAGTTCCAGAGACAAGCTTGCCATATTTTTTCTCCTTTCCCAAATTCCACAATTAAATTAAAAGAGGAGCAATCCTAGTCGCCGTAATTCGCCCTGGGAGCTGCTCCTCCGCTAAATCCAGTATCAAAATAACCCCTGATCCCTGGTTTCATTCGTTTGAATACCTGATACCAATAAAGTTGGGTGCAGTTTAATACAGCCTGGGCGCTGCTCAAGCAACACGTATTATAAGTTCTCATGTGTAATGGATAACGTCAACGAAGCCATAGTTAATAAAAACTATCAGGTTTAGTATACCAGTATTCAATTCATTTACCACAGCCGTAGCCCTTTATTTGATGGACAAAACTCACTCATTTTATGTGACATTTATTTATTATCCAGTATCTTTCTGCCCTCGGGAACCCCCGGAAGGTAAAAGGTGGTCAAATAAGGTATCTAGAGAATATATTACATACTCATGAAAATATCTTATCCGGTTCTCCTCAAGTTGAGTATTGTACAGAATCAGCCAGTTTCTTGTGATGAAAATCTTGTCTAAGATAAGCAAAGAAAGTTGACTCTAAATAGTACAATAGGGAAGATAAGCTCCCAACCATCGGAGCAATTCAATAAGGAGCAGGACTATGACCAAAGCCGAAAATAATAAAACCAACTTCCTCCCTTTTATCCTGGTCGGGGTGGGGTTAATGGTCTTTATTGGGATAGCACTTTATTTGCAGAGTACCAGCGGTGTTGATCAGCAAGCTCAGGATCCATTTTTACTCCAGCCAATAGAAGTTGACCAACCCGCCCCGGAGCTGACCTTATTTGATCTGGATGGCAATCCAGTATCTTTATCCGATTTTGTAGGGCAGGTAGTGCTTGTGAACAACTGGGCCACCTGGTGCCCTCCCTGCCGCCAGGAAATGCCTGAGTTCAAGGCCTATTATGATAAATATAGAGACCAAGGCTTCCAAATCGTTGCGGTTGAAGCCGGTCAACCAGAATCTGAAGTCCGCGCATTTGTCGAAGAACAAGGACTGGATTTTGTAATCCTTCTTGATCCGGGAAACCAGTCGTTGATCACTTTCCAGAACAGCTCACTTCCGAATTCCTGGGTCATAGACAGAAGAGGACACCTCCGGATGGCCTGGTTGGGCTCTATCAATCTTCCAACTCTAGAAAAATATGTCACCCCCCTCTTAGAGGAGTAAATCATGAACGCAAAAGTTGAATGGAAAGGCAGAATGTCATTTACCGGTTCGGCAGATTCAGGTTTTGAGGTCCCCTTGGGTTCATACCCTGAAGTAGGGGGGGATGATGACGGCTTTCGTCCCATGGAGCTAATGGCCGTCAGTCTGGCTGGTTGTACAGCCATGGATGTCATATCCATCTTGATGAAAAAGCGGCAGGGAGTTTTAGATTTTCAGGTGAAAGTTGAAACCGAAAGAGCCGATCAACATCCCAAAGTATTCACCAGCGCTGTAATTGAATATCATGTCGCCGGAAAAGATATTTCGGAAAGCGCGGTCTCCCGGGCAATGGAGTTATCCGCAGATGCATATTGCCCAGCCCAGGCAATGATAGGAAAAATCATCCCTTTAACCTTGAAATATTTTATCTACGAGGGAGAAAAATTAAGTGATGCAAAATTGATCAACGAAGGTCAGCTGAGGTAACCATATACCATGGTTCTCGTATTAAAAAGCGTAATCAGTTGATTACGCTTTTTGTATTTAGCTTTTCCAGAAAACAACAGGAAGGTTATTCCTTAATCGTGTTGATAAATTCGGGACTGTTCAAATGACGCTCAAGGGTATGGGTCAAATAATAATGGATAACCTCTTCCAGCCCTTTTCTAACATCCGTAGCAATGTTAAGCGCCATTAATTCCTGCAAGCTCGAGCGTTGGAAATGCCGTAAATATTTTAGGATTCTGGCTGATACCGGCCGGATATCCACCCCGGATACTGATGTCACACAGGATGGGCAGACCACTCCCCCCAATTCTCCAGAGATGTATTGATCCTGGTCTGTGATCTTTTTTCCGCAATTCACACAGATAAAGAACTCGGGCTGAAAACCTACCAGCCCTAACAGATGCAGTTCAAAAAAGTGGGTGACGATCGCAGGATCATCCCCCGAATCCAGGGCTTCCAGGACTGTTAGCAGCAGCTCATATAAATTGAGGTTACTGCCCTCTTCGAAGGTCACAGCATCAACAAGTTCAACAATATATGATCCCTGGCCAATTCCCGGAAGATCCTCTCTCAACCTGTCAAAGGAGTCTAATACTTCTGCCTGGGTGATCAAATGCAAATTTCTGCCGCGGGAGATCAGGAAAGATGAGCGCATGAACAACTCAAGGTGACCTGCAATCTTTGAGCTTGGTTTCCTTGATCCTTTCGCGATTCCAGAAATGCGTCCGAGCTTGCGAGTAAACAAGACCAGAATACGATCCGACTCTCCAAAATCTTTCCGGCGCAGAATAATTCCCTCAGTTCGAATAGAGCGTTCTCGAGCAGACATGGACACCAGGTATTTTCAAGCTGATCAGCTAATCAAAGGCAGATCAAAGATCAGGAGTAGACTTCTTTTTTCAATTCGGCGATATAGGGCAAGGTCCTGTGGGTGTCTGCGTAATCAAGGCCGTAACCAACAACCCAGACGTCAGGCAGATCAAAACCAACATAATCCAGCGGGACATCTAGCCTGTCGCGATTCTTCTTGAACAATGAACAGGTTTTTAACGATGCGGGACCTCTGCCCATCAGGGTCTGGTAGAGGTAATTCATGGTATGTCCGGTGTCCACAATATCTTCCACCACAATGACATGTTTATCAACGATTGGCTTCCGCAAGTCCAGGATCAATCTGACGGCGCCAATCGATTCAGCCGTATCGCCATAACTTGAAATAGACATGAAATCCACACTATGGGGTACATGAATCTTCCTGGACAGATCCGCAGTAAAAATAAAAGCTCCCTTCAAGATCCCGATCAAAACGACCTGGCCTGCATCCTTATAATCTCGGTCGATCTCGGCCGCAATTTCAGCTACGCGCTGCTGGATATCTTCTTCGGAGATCAATATTCTTTCAATATCCGGGTGGAGATCGGTCATCTGGAACTCCTTGTATAGGTATCTTGGGGTTGATTATTTTACTGGCCTTGCTCTATTAATTATACCTGAGCAGATCCAACTATTTAGATATTATTCCTATCTGCCAGAACCGCAGCCCATTCACCTTGCCGCAAAGTATTCCTAAACATAAATCCGCTTTGTTCTAGGCAGTTCAATATGGCCGGCAGCTGTTTTTCCAGAATACCAGATAGAACCAATTGACCTTCTGAAGTGACAATTTCCCCCAACCCCTCTTCAAATAATTCCTCCAGAATAGGAGCGATAATATTCGCTATCACCAACGATGCCCGGGGCAAGGAAAACTTCTCAGAGAGGATTTCTTGCACGGACCCCTGGTGAAAGTTACTTGTTTTATTTACATTATTCTTTTTCGCATTCTCTCTTGAAACGCGGATAGCTTCGGCGTCCGTATCCACTCCTAATATTCGTTTCACTCCCAATTTTGCAGCTGCTATAGATAAGATACCTGAGCCGCATCCCACATCGATCAGCTCGGTATGCGATTTGTCAGTTAAAGACATTTCCAGCAACGCCAGAGACAGACGGGTTGTCTCGTGTGTTCCAGAACCAAATGCCATCCCGGGATCGATATAAATCGGGATTCGCTCCGGGATCGGATTCTCCAGCCAGGAAGGAACCACGATCAACCTGTCTCCTACCGGAATCGGTTGATATCTTTCCTGCCAGGCAGCAGCCCAATTTTTATTTTCCAGTGATGAAAAAACCAGATCTGGCAGATCTGCTTTTGCTGTCAGCCCATTCAGCGCTCCCAGGATCCTTTCCCTGTATAGCAGGTCTTCCTCTTCAGGATAAAACCCGAAGATTCGGATCGGTCCGCTGACCTGGTCAAGTTCATGGGGAAATACTTCTCCGAAAACCCTTTCCGATACCAGTCCGCCAGGTAGTATCCCGATCAGGGCGTTCCCAACCAGATCTGCCATATCCTGGTCAACTTCAATACTGAATTCCATCCATTGCTGATCTTGTTTTATTTCATTCATAAATATCAAAAAGGTGCAAACCTCTGCCAAATGGCATTGATTTGCACCTGGTATACCTGGTTAGACCTTATCAAATTATCCTCCCAGGACATTCTTCAATTTTTCTAGAAAACCCCTTTCTTGAGGAAGAACTTTGCTGTCCATTTCATCAGCCAGCTTCTCGAACAGCTCCCTTTCTTCCACTGTTAGCTTTTTAGGAATTGTCACATTAACGATCACCAGCTGATCTCCCCGGGAATTGCTGCGTAAATGCGGTACACCTTTTCCCCTCATCCGGATGATCTTTCCTGGCTGAGTCCCAGACGGGATCTTCAGTTTTACTTCTCCATCAACCGTTGGCACTAACACTTCTGCACCAAGAGTGGCTTGGGATACATTCACTTTAAGATCCAACAGAATATCATTGTCGCGCCGGCGGAAATATTTATGAGGCTGAACGCGGATGAGCAAATACAAGTCACCTGGAGGTCCATTATTTTCACCTGGCTGCCCTTCACCTGCTAAGCGCATGCGGGTGCCATCATCCACGCCAGCCGGGATGCTGACTTTCTTGCGGCGAGTTTTTCTCACCTTCCCCTGGCCAGAACAGGTGGGGCAATGGGATTCAATGATCTTTCCCCGTCCCTGACAAACCGGGCAGGTTGTTACCTGAACCATGGAGCCTAAAAGTGTTTGCCGGGTCTGTCGAACTTCTCCTCGACCCTGACATTCTGGACAGGTTTTAGGAGATGTGCCGGGTTTTGAGCCATCACCACCGCAGGTATCGCATTTTTCGTCTTTGGTTACTTCGATTTCCTTATCCGCACCAAAAACAGCTTCTTTAAAAGATATCGCTATCTGATATTGAAGGTCGGACCCTCGGCGGGGTGCTGTTCTGCTAGCAGATCTGGAGCGGCCGCCAAAACCACCAAAACCAAACATGTCTCCGAAAATATCCGCAAAATCGGAGAAATCAACTGTTTCAAATCCGGTCCCTCCATTTGGTCCTCTTACACCCTGATGACCAAACCGATCATAGGCAGCGCGTTTATCAGCATCGGATAGTACCCCGTAGGCCTCATTGGCTTCTTTGAATTTCTCTTCTGCGTCCGGGGCGTCGTTTACATCTGGGTGGTGTTTGCGGGCCAAATTTCGGAAAGCGGTTTTTAACTCACTTTCCGAAGCATCCCTGGAAACGCCCAACACTTCATAATAATCTCGTTTCGCCATATCTCTTACCGTAAACTATCCCACAAATAAAGTTAGTCCATCATATACTCAAAGACCGGGGAGTAGTTATTCCCCGGCTTTGAGTCTCGATCACCTGAAAAGACTAAACTTCTTCAAATTCACCTTCGACAACA
>Ga0307441_1000188_pt1 | contig 23984 bp, 21 predicted proteins | sample SalMarWE160420MG_FD_202149 | JGI IMG/M metagenome (GOLD analysis project Ga0307441, IMG submission 202149) | Salt marsh sediment microbial communities from the Plum Island Ecosystem LTER, Massachusetts, United States - WE1604-20 | ecosystem: Environmental > Aquatic > Marine > Intertidal zone >... | reverse complement strand
TGGGGAGCGCCGGGTTGAAGTACACGTCGTAGACGATCTGCGTATCCGAGACGTTGCCGTTCCAGGCCGATGCGGCGCTCACGCGGATCGCCTGCGTGTAGCCGTTCGATACGCTGCCCGTTGGCGCGACGCTCACCCGAACGGTGGTGCTGGCACCGGGCGCCAGCGTCACCGACCGTGGCGATATCGTCGCGCCGAAGCCGGTCCCCGTGGCCGTAACGGCGTAGCTGTCCTGGAAGTTGCCGTCGTTCTCGACGAGAACGTCGAAGCTGTGCGCCTCACCCGGCAGCGATTGCACGCGCTCGGGCGCTCGGAGCGATACACCCGCCTTCCTGTCGACCTTCACCGGTCTCGACGCCGATGCGATGCGCTGGTCGCCCTGGAACGCCGTGACCGTAACCTGGTACGGCAGCGACGGATCCGCGTTCTCGCCTACGCGAACGGTGACGAGCAGGACCGTGGGGCCGCCGACCTGTTGCGTGAAGCTGGGTGTGAGCGCCGCCCAGCCGACCGGCACACTCACCGCGAAGCGGAAGCTGCCGTTCCCGACAGCCGTGAACGGGACGGTCACGTAGTCGCCGGGCGCCCCGTGCTTCGAGGCGGACGACGTGATGCCGAGCACCGGCTGAGCCTGGGACCGCGCCATCGGGAGAAGCGCCAGAGCAGCCACGGCGAGGACCGGCAGAAGCCGGTGTGGCGTCCCGCCGGACCGCTCCGACCCCCGCTGCTCCTCCCGCTTATGACGCATGAAAGGCTCGAGGTCCCTACTGCGCCGCGAGCACTTCGAACTGGACGGCGCCTCGGTAGCCACCCGCCTGCTCGGAGCCGTCCAGCTGAACCTGGAAGTAGAGTGCGAGCGTTACGGGCAGGCCACCTACGCCGGTGTAGGCGATGGTTGGCTCGTTGCTCAGGGTCGTCCAGTTCTTCAGCATCCTCCTGGAGTAGGCGACCTTCTGAGCCGAGATGGACTGGTTGGTGAGCGGGTCCACCATGTCGTCCATCGACAGCTCCAGGTTCCACACCGCGCCGGCCGTGACGCCGACCGGGCACACCCGGACGAGCAGTGGAGCATCGGGCTGTACCCCGAGGGCAGGGTGGAAGTTCGTGCCGTAGATGTAGGGCGGCTTCTTCGACGGCGGCGGCGGGTAGTCCTTGGACAGGTCGACAGTCACGACCGCCGCCGGCGTTCCGACCACCGTGAAGTGCGTGTCCTGGTAGAGCACCACCTGGGTCGATGCGCCCGGGATCGTGCAGTCCGCAGCCCGAGCGAACGGCAGGGCTGTCGCAACCAGCGCGAGAAGTGCCCATGGCGCCACCCTACGCGCTCGTGCAAGTGTGTTTAGCATGTGCGTCCCCCTCCCATCGTCGAACTCACTTCTTGTTGGCGCCGCCGGATGCCGGCGCCGCCAGTGGCTCCTTGAGGGTGAAGGTGGCCTGTCCCGCCACCTGCGTGACGGCGTTGCCGTAGTCGAAGACCGCCAGCGCAGCGTAGGTCCCTGCAGGAAGGGGGCCGTAGAACGCGACCTTGATGTTCCTCGGGGCCCCGGGCAAGGACGCGAAGCCTTTCACGGGCACCGTTCTGATCACGTCCCCTTGTGCGTTGCGCAGTTCCACCTTCCCCTGGACCCACTGCACCTGGTTGCCCGGATTGGCGTACTGCACGACGAGCATGTATGGATCCCCCGTCTTCGTGGGCGGCTGCGTGAACATACCGGCGACCGCGCCCTTCTCGTCGAGCGGCTCCACGTTGATATATAGCGTCTCCCCGACCCGGATCCGGAAGGTGGCGAGGTTCACGCCAGGGGGCGGGGCCTTGGCCGGCGCGCCGTCGAAGAACAAGACGCACCAGTGCGTTCCCGGCTTGGCGTTCGCGGGGACCTGCACGGTATAGCGGGCCGTAACGGTCTTTCCTGCCTTGATGAGGGCCGTCGCAGGACTGAAGGTGACCCACGGACAGGAACTCGCGGGGAGCGTGCCCGGCTTCTGGTAGTAGATACCGCCGTCCTGGTTGAGCGACCAGTCCGAAAGATAGACGTTGAGCTGGTAGTCGTTCTTCGCCGAGCTGGCCAGGTCCACGGTGCGTGTGACCTGGTCACCGGGGTTGACGTCGAGCGTAACGACCGGCGGCGACGCGCTCAGGCTCTGGCCGAAGGCAACGCCTGTACCCCAGCCGATGGGCACGGTCGCGACCGCAAGCGCGAGCAACCGGCGAAGGCTCTTCCACACGGGCGACTTCCCTCCAGAAGTTCTCATGACGTTAGATGGTACCTCTCAAGGCGATCTGGATTGAAAGGCGCGGGGGCGGGCATTCCACCCGCCCCCGAATCCGTTTACGGCAAGTGTTCCAGCGGCTGGATCACCTGCCTGCTACTTACTTCTTGTAGCCTGCCAACTGCGTGGGCTCCGCCAGCGCCTGGATCGTGTACGTCAGGTCGGACGTGAAGGTGCCGGCCTGGTTCCCGTCCACCTTGATGCCCACCACGACCAGGTCGTTCAGCCAGCTCGTGGCCCCACATGCTGTGGAGTTCGGATTGGCGTCGTTGTAGGCTGCGACCGCCGCGCCTGTCGTCTCCTGCCCGTAGCTGGCCAGGATCGTATTCGGACCGAACAGGCTTACCGTGTCGCCATTGCCCAGAGGGTTCATGGCGGTGGGCAGGCTCGTGTCGGTGCAGACGTTGTCCTGGATGTACATGGGCGTGCTGTTCAGGCCAACCTGCTCGTCATTGCGGGTAACCGTCACGTCCCAGCCAGGCGTGTTCGCGAACTTCTCGAGGATGAAGCTGCGGTAGCACACGAAGTCGGCCTTGGAAGCCACGTTGACGCTGGTATCCTCGTTCTGGGTGATCGGCGGATAGCTGGTGACCTGCGGGCCGCCGATGATGCTGATGTTGCCGAAGGTCTCGCCGTTGACGTAGTGGGTGCCCAGCGGCCACACGCCGCCGGTCTCCTGAGGCAGGTCAGTGGTCGCGAGTGCGGACACGCAGATGATCTGCGTCTTGCCACTGATCTGGCTGAGGTCGAAGTTGAGGTTCGCCGCGTCGTCGATCGCGATCCCGTATGCAACCGGGATGTGGACGTTGACGTACTGCGTCACGAAGGCGCTGCTCGGGTCTGTCATCTGGACCCCGCCGCCACCCGTCGTCGGAACGAGCGTCGGAGGCTGCGCGAAGGCAGCTCCCAGGGTCGCCAAGGCGGCAACGAACAGAAGCAACATGAACTTACGCACTAAAGTCACCCTCCTCATTACGCATATCGGGTTGCTGTGTAGGAAACGACGAATGAGTCTGAACCCCTGCGCGTCCGCATCCGGCATGGCCTACCAACGCCATCGCAGTCGCGCGTTCCGGATCACGCCAACTATGCAGCCGAGCACCCCCTTCCGCGACCTAGGGACTATCGGAAGTCTAGGAGTGAGGCCGTTAACGCAGCGTTCCAGGAGTTAATTCCTTCCCAGACGCTTCAATCACGCTCAGCGTTCCCGTTTTTGCATTACGCGGCATTACCGGCAACGCTCGAACACGCGGCCTGCAACGCCCGGTGGCCGCGTTCGGCGCGTTACAGCATGCGCGCCATGATCACGTTGTCCTCGAACTCACCATCGTCGGTGCGGACCTGGGCGCGCTCGCGCCCCTCCTCCTCGAAGCCCTCCGAGCGGTACAGCGCGATGGCCCCGGCATTGGAGGCACGCACGTTGAGGCTGAGCTTGCGGACCCCGACCTCACGCGCCCAGCCGTAACCGCGGCGCATCAGCTCCCGCCCGACGCCCTGCCGGCGCCGGTCCGGCGCGACCGCGAGGGTCAGCACCGCAACGTGCTGCAGGCGCCGCGGCTGCATGCGGTGCAGCTCCAGCCAGCCCGCCAGCCCGCGACGCTCGTTCGCCTGGTCGTCGGCCACCAGGTAGAGCGCGAAGGCGGGGTCGTCGCCGGTGATGCGGCGTGCCAGCGACTGGACGAAGGGCGGCCCGTCACCCACGAAGTAGCGCCGCTCGGCGTAGATGGCGCGCATGAGCCTCACCACGTCGTGGGCGTCGTCAGCCCGCGCGCGCCGCACGCTGTAGCCCACCCGGGCGCCCGTCATGCGGCGAGTATAGCCAGCTCAGAGCACCGCCCCTGCCGGCGGCCCCTGCTACGATGGCGCATCGGCGCCGCACGGACCGCCGCCAAACAGGGCGCGTCGCCGTCGACCACCACGCGAGAGGACCCAGGCGTGCGCAGACTCATCTCCGCCGAATCGGTGAACGAAGGTCACCCCGACAAGCTCGCTGACCGCATCAGCGATAGCGTGCTGGACGCTATCCTGACGGAGGATCCCTACGCCCGGGTGGCGGCCGAGACCATCCTCACCACCGGCTTGGCGCTCATCGCCGGCGAGATCACCTGCCACGGCTACGTCGACTTCCAGGCGATCGTCAGGCAGGCGGTGCGCGACGTCGGCTATACCGACGCCAGCTACGGCATCGACGCCGACCACAGCGCCGTGCTCATCGCGGTCAACGAGCAGTCGCCCGACATCGCCTTGGGCGTCGACCGCGCCCAGGAGGCCGACAGCGGCGACGACTTCGACCTGGTCGGGGCCGGCGACCAGGGGATGATGTTCGGTTACGCCACGGACGAGACGCCGCAGGCCATGCCGCTGCCGATCATGCTGGCGCACGCCCTCACCCGGCGCATGGCGGAGGTACGCAAGCAGGGCATCCTCCGCTACCTCCGACCCGACGGCAAGGCGCAGGTGACGCTCGGCTACGAAGAGGGCCGCGCCACCCACGTCGAGACCGTTGTGGTGTCGGCCCAACACGCGCCCGACGTGACGCTCGAGCAGCTCCGCGAGGAGGTCAAGGCGCACGTCGTCGCGCCGGTGATCCCCGAAGCGCTGCTCGACGAACGCACCCGCTACCTCGTGAACCCCACCGGCCGCTTCGTGCGCGGCGGCCCGCAGGCCGACGCCGGGCTCACCGGCAGGAAGATCATCGTCGACACCTATGGCGGCGCCGTGCCGCACGGCGGCGGCGCGTTCAGTGGCAAGGACCCCACCAAGGTCGACCGCTCGGCCAGCTACTACGCCCGCTACATCGCCAAGAACCTGATCGCCGCCGGGCTGGCGAGGCGCTGCCAGGTGCAGCTCGCCTACGCCATCGGCGTGGCCCACCCGGTGGGCATGTTCGTCGACAGCTTCGGCACGTCCGCGCTCGGCGACGAGCGCCTCAGCCACCTCGTGGCGCAGGCGTTCGATGCCCGGCCGGCCTCGATCATCGCCCAGCTCGACCTGCGTCGACCCATCTACACCGCTACCAGCGCGTACGGCCACTTCGGGCGGGACGGCTTCCCGTGGGAGCGCACCGACCGCGCCGAGGAGCTCAAGGAAGCTGCGCTGGCCATCGCCTGAACCGCCGCACGCGCGCCCGCGCGCGGCCGTTGACGCGAACCCGGCGATGCCTTGCTGCAAAGGCTTTCTGGCGTCGGCAGCAGGCTGCGAGTGTGATACAACATGGCCATGGCAAGAATCGTGCTGGGCAACCGCGACGGCGCGCTCGCGCTGCGCCAGGCTCGGGCCGTGCTCGAGCAGCTGACGGACGAGTGGCCGGACGTGAACTTCGCACTGCGCACCATCAAGAACGGCGACGCGAAGGTCCAGGGCGAGGACTCGCTGCTGCAGGCGTTGGAGCGCAACGACGTCGGCGTGGCGGTGGTCCAGCTCGAGACGCTGCCGTACGCGCTCCCCGAAGGCGTGACGCTGGCCGCGGTGGCGCGCCGCATGGAGCCGCGCTCGGCGCTGGTCGCGCGCGGGCCGCGGAGACTCGAGGACCTCGCCGCCGGCACCCGCGTGGGCGTCCAGAGCGCGCGAGACGGCGCCTTCCTGGCCGGTCAGCACGGCGCTCTGCAGGTGGTGCAGGTCACTGGCGAGCTCGATCCCGACCTCAAGCTCCTCACCGCCGGCGACATCGACGCGTTGCTGGCGCCCGCCGCGGCGCTGTTGGCGCTCGACCATCGCAACCGCCTGGACATCGTGCTCGAGCCCGAAGCGTTCGCGCCGGCCCCCGGTCAGGGTGCCGTGGGGTTCCTGGTTCGTGCCGATGACGACCTGGCGTTCGAGGTGGCGTACTCGCTCCAGCATCGCCCCAGCTTCGATCGCGTGCGCGCCGAGCGCAGCTTCGCCCGGGCCGTCCGCGTCGGCGACGGCGGCGAGCAATGCGACGACTGCGTCGTCGGTGCCCTCGCCAACGTCACCGAGGACGGCGAGCTCACCCTCTTCGGCGCCGTCCTCAAGGCCGCGACCACGCTACAGGCCAGCGTCAGCGGCGAGGCCAAGGAGGCCGACGAGCTCGGCCTGGAGCTGGCCGCGGACGTTCGCGCCCAGCTGGCGGCGTTGTGAGCCCGGAGCGTGACGCCGCCACGGCCGGCGTACCCATCCGGCTGCACCTGGCGCTCCACACGCTCGCCTTCGTGGCCGGCCTCTCCGCGGTGTTCGTGGCGCTGGGCTTCAGTGCGGGGCTCATGAGCACCTTCTTGCTCGCCTACGGCGCGGCCCTGCGCATGCTCGCGGGAGCGCTGCTGATCGTCATGGGCCTGATCATGCTCGACCTGATCCCGCTGCCGGTGTTCAAGCAGGAGCTTCGCGTGCACCTCATGCGCAAGCCCGGCGGCTACCTCGGCTCGGTCGTGGTGGGCGTGGCCTTCGCTGCCGGCTGGACCCCGTGCATCGGCCCCATCCTGGCCGGCATCCTGGGAATCGCGGCCACCAGCGGCGGCGGCGCTGAAGGCGGCCTGCTGCTGCTGGTCTACTCGCTGGGCTTCTCCCTACCGTTCCTGGCCCTGTCGCAGCTACTGCCACTGACCCGTGTGCTGAGGCGTTACTCGGGCACGCTCGAGCGCGTCGGCGCGGTGCTGCTCATCGCGGTCGGCGTGCTGCTCCTGAGCGGCGCCCTGAACGCCCTCTCGCCCTACCTGGCGGGGTTCGGCAGCGCCGAGACCGGCTGGCTCGGCGGCGTCGGCGCCCCGACGCTGACCCTGGCCTTCGTCGCGGGTGCGCTGTCGTTCCTGTCCCCGTGCGTGCTGCCCATCCTGCCGTCGTTCCTGGCCTACCTCAGCGGCATGAACCTCGCGCCGCTGCTCAGCCCTAGACGCGCCTGAGGCGCCCGGCTCGAGCCGGGCCCCGCGCGCTCCGGCGAGGGGCACCGCCGGCCGGCCCGCGCGGGAACGCTGCGAGCCGCTGCGCGGCGGTCTAGGAGGCCGCCTTCTCCTCCTGCCGCTCGGCCAGGATGCGGTCTGCGACCTGACCGGGCACCACGTCGTAGTGGTCGAACTTGAGCGAGAACACGCCGCGGCCGCCCGTCATCGAACGCAGGTCGGGGGAGTAGGTGAGGATCTCGGCCATCGGCACGTGCGCGCTGACCACGCTCACCGAGCCCTCGGTGTCCATGCCCAGGATGCGCCCACGCCGGGTGTTCAGGTCCGAGATGACATCGCCGGTGAAGCGGTCGGGAACGCGCACCTTCAGCAGCGAGACCGGCTCCAGGAGGACCGGCCTGGCCTGCTTCATGGCGTCCTTGAAGGCCTGTGAGGCGGCGATCTGGAAGGCGATGTCCTTGGAGTCGACGGGGTGGTCCTTGCCGTCGTACACCTCGACCTTGACGTCCTGCACCGGGAAGCCACCCAACACGCCCGCCTCCAACGCGCTGCGCACGCCCTTCTCGCAGCTCGGCTGGAAGCCGCTGGGGATGGACCCGCCCACGACCTTCCAGGCGAACTCGAAGCCGGCGCCGCGAGCCAGCGGCGCCACCCGCAGAGCCACCTCGGCGAACTGGCCGGCCCCACCGGTCTGCTTCTTGTGCCGGTAGCGGGCATCGCCGCTGCCGCTGATGGTCTCGCGGTAGGCCACGGCGGGCGGCCGCGTGTCCACGTCGACGCCGAAACGCTCCTTGAGGGCGTTGACGGCGATCTCGAGATGGACGTGCCCCATCCCCCACAGCACCGTCTCGTGCGTGTCGGCGTTGCGCTCGAGCAGCAGCGTCGGGTCCGCATCGAGCAGCTTGTGCAGGCCGTCGGACATCTTGTCCTCGTCCCCGCGCGACCTGGGGGTCAATGCCAACGCCATGACCGGCGACGGGAAGCGGATCGCGGAGAGCTGGAACGCGTGCGCCGGGTCGCACAAGGTGTCGCCGGTGCGGATCTCTTCGACCTTGGTGACTGCGCCGATCATGCCGGCCGTCAGCTCCTTGACCTCCTTGAGATCCTTCCCCTCGGGCACGTACAGGTGCGAGATCCGCACGTCGACGTCGTGGTTCGCGTCCTTGACGTTGTCACCCGCCTTCACGCGCCCGGACAGGACGCGCATCATCGACACCTTGCCCAGGTACGGGTCGACGACGGTCTTGAACACGCGCGCGCCGAAGGGATGATCCTCGCCCAGCTCGGGTGGGTCGCCCTCGTCGACGGCCAGCGGCTTGTGGTCCTGCACGTGGCGCACGCCGTGATTCATGAAGTCCATCAGCAGGCTGACGCCCATCACCCGGGTGGCGGAGGTCAGCAGCACCGGCGTCAGCTCGCCGCCGCGAACGGCTGCGTCGAACGCGCGCATCAGCGCCTCGGGATCCAGCGCGTTGTCCTCCAGGTACTGCATCATCAGCTCGTCGTCGGTCTCGACGATGGACTCGACCAGTCGGTCGCGGTACTCCTGCGCCACGCCGGCGACCTCATCAGGGATCGCGCCCGCCACCGGCTCGCCGTCGGGCCAGGCGTAGGCCTTCATCTCCAGCAAATCGACGATGCCGCGGAAGTCCTCCGCCTGGCCGATGGGGATCTGGATGGCGGCGATGTTGCCGGGAAGCGTGGCCTCGATGTCGGCCATGGTGCGGAAGAAGTCGGCGTTCTCGCGGTCCATCTTGTTGATCACGAAGAGGCTGGAGAGCTCACGCTCGACGCTCGACGACCACACGCGCTCGGTCCCCACCGCCACGCCGGACACCGCCGATACGACCACCAGGGCCGCATCCGCCGCCGCCTGAGCGCCGCGGATCTCACCGGAGAAGTCCGCATAGCCGGGGGTATCGAGCAGGTTGAACGGCTCGCCCTTCCAGCTGTACGGATGGATCGAGGTGTAGATGGAGATCTTGCGCCTCTTCTCCTCGGGAGTACTGTCCGAGACAGTGCTCCCGTCCTCGACCCTGCCCAGCGAGGTGATCGCACCGGCGCGGAGGAGCATCGCCTCGACGAGCGACGTCTTCCCCGCTCCGCTGTGCGAGAGAACGGCCACGTTGCGGATGTTGGGCATCGGAATCGGCTTCCTTTCGTGCTGAAACGCGGGGTGACACGGGCACGAGGTCCATGAAGCCAGGCGCGGCTGCCTAGGTTCGGTGAGTATACCACCGGCGGCGTCCGCCCAGACAGCCCCGGCTGCGCCCGACACATCTCGTCTGGCACGCGAATCATGCCGACTCGCTGGCGGCTCGCCGAAGGTCGGTCGACGGTGCCCGGCGGCCTGGCCGGCGGCGCCGGACGCCCCGGCGCCGCCCGATGGACGAACGTCCCGCTGCTAGACTCGGGCATGGCGCTGGAGCGTGAGCTCAAGTTCTCGGTGCTGGACCCTCGCGTGCCGGCGCTGGTGGAGCTCGAGGCCGCCCTGTCCGCCTCCGGCTTCCGAGCCACCTCCGCTCCGGAGCAGGACGTTCACGACCACTACTTCGACGACGACGCCGGAAGCCTGCACGCCGCAGGCGTGGCGCTCCGCCGGCGCCGGCAAGGCGATGAGGCGTGGGCCGGCATCAAGGCTGGCGGCGAGCAGGACGGCGCCCTGCACGTCCGCGAGGAGCTCGAGGTAGCGATGGCATCCGCGGCGTTGGACGCACCCTGGCCCGATGCCATCCTCGAGCGCCTGGCGGGCATCGTCGAGCCGGAGGCGCTGGTCCCGAAGGTGGAGCTCGAGACGCATCGCGTGTGCTTCCTCATCCATTCGGGCGAGGACGCGGTGGCGATGCTCAGCTTCGACGCCGTCACGGCGCGGGCGCCAGGCGCCGAACGCGACGCGCTGTTCGACGAGGTCGAGATCGAGGCGCTGGTCGAGCGCACCTCACGGGCCGACCTGGAGGGCATCGCCGAGGCAGTGGACGGGCTCGTGCGGCTCACGCCCAACCCGGTGAACAAGCTCGAGAGGGCCGAGGCCCTGCTGCTTCTGGCGACCTGGTGAGCCGCGCGCGCGGCTTCGCCTGATACCATCGGGAAAACCCACAAACGGGCCACGGGAAGGGATGCGCATGTTGAACCTCGGCCGCTTCGTTCGTGAACACGCCCTCCACAACCCGGAGCGCGTGGCCGTCCGTATGGGGGACCAGGCGCTGAACTACGGCACGCTGGATCAGCTCAGCGACCGGGTGGCGGGCTTCCTGCGCGCTCGCGGCGTCGATCCCGGCGACCACGTCGCGCTTTCGTGCCCGAACCTGCCGTTCTTCCCCATCGTGTACTACGGCATCCTCAAGGCCGGCGCCGTGGTCGCGCCACTCAACGTGCTCCTGAAGGCGCGCGAGATCGCGTACCACCTGAAGGACTCGGACGCCGTGGCGTACTTCGTGTTCGAGGGCACGCCCGAGCTGCCGATGGCCACGGAGGGGGCGAAGGCCTTCGAGGACTGCCCGACGTGCCGCGAGCTGGTGGTCATGACCGCCGATCCGGCCGCCGCCGCACCCGTCGAGGGCGCCGCCACGCTCGGCGCCATCCTGGCCTCGCAGGAGCCGCTCCGCGACATCCATCCCAGCGTGGCCGACGACACCGCCGTCATCCTCTACACCTCGGGCACCACCGGCCAGCCCAAGGGGGCCGAGCTGAGCCACCTCAACATGGTGATGAACGCCATCCATAGCAACGGCCTGGTGCTCTCCAGGGACATCCCGCCGCAGGAGCACGCCTTCCTGATGGCGCTGCCGCTGTTCCACTCCTTCGGCCAGACGGTGGGCATGAACAGCATGTTCTACGGCGGCGGCAGCATCAGCATGCTGCCGCGCTTCGACCCCGCACGGGCGCTGAAGCTGATGCTGGCGCACCGCATCACCGTCTTCGCCGGCGTGCCCACCATGTACTGGGCGCTGCTGAGCGCCGCCTCCGACCTCACCGACGAGCAGATGGCGCAGCTGCGCAGCCATCTCGCCTTCGCGGTCAGCGGGGGCGCGGCCCTGCCCGTCGAGATCCTGAAGCGCTTCGAGGAGGTCTACGGCATCGGCATCATGGAAGGCTACGGCCTCTCCGAGACCAGCCCGGTGGCCAGCTTCAACCACTCCGACCGCGAACGCCGCCCGGGCACCGTCGGCCAGCCCATCTGGGGGTGTGAGATGCGCATCGTCGACGAGAACGACCAGGACGTGCCGGTTGGCGAGCCCGGCGAGATCGTCATCCGCGGGCACAACATCATGAAGGGGTACTACAAGCGGCCCGACGCCACCGCAGAGGCGATGCGCGGCGGCTGGTTCCACTCCGGCGACATCGGCGTGGTCGACGGCGACGGCTACTTCAGCGTGGTCGACCGCCTGAAGGACATGATCCTGCGCGGCGGCTTCAACGTCTACCCGCGCGAGGTCGAGGAGGTGCTGCTCACCCATCCCGACGTCTCGCTGGCCGCGGTGGTGGGGGTGCCGCACGAGCAGCACGGCGAGGAGATCAAGGCCTTCGTGGTCCTCAACGACGGCGCCAGCCTCACGGCCGAGGCGCTCATCGCCTGGAGCAAGGAGCAGATGGCGGCGTACAAGTACCCCCGCCTGGTGGAGTTCCGAAGCGAGCTGCCGATGAACGCCACCGGCAAGATCCTGCGGCGCCAGCTGCGCGACGAAGCGTCGGCCTGAGCTCCATGTCGGACCCTCGCCGGCGCGGCCGATGGCGCCGACTGACGCGCCCCCGGGCTCGGGCCGGGCGACCCGGGCCGCTGCCGCGACGCGGCGCTCAGCGCGTCAGGTAGCCGCCATCGACCGGCACGTAGGCGCCGGTCATGAACGTGGCCTGGTCGCTCGACAGGAAGACCACCAGGTCCGCCACCTCCTCGGCGCGTCCCAGACGGCCGATCGGGTGGAGCGCAACCAGCGTGTCGAGCACGGCCGGGTCCTGCTTGAGCGCGGCGAGCATGGGTGTGTCGATGAACGCCGGGCCGACCGCGTTGACGCGCACGCCCTGCGCCGCGTACTCCATGGCCGCGTTCTTGGTCAGGCCGACCAGCCCGTGCTTGGCCGCCACGTACGCCGACGCGTTCGCGAAGCCGACCTGGCCCAGGATCGAGGCGACGTTCACGATGGCGCCCCCGCCCGCCCTCAGCATGGCCGGGATCTGGGCACGCATGCCGTAGAACGCCCCGGAGAGGTTCACGCCGATGACGCGCTGCCAGGCGTCGATCGGGTACGCCGCGGTCGGCGCCTGCTCGCCTGCGATTCCGGCGTTGTTGCAGGCGACGTGCAACGCGCCGTAGGCCTCCTCGGCGCGCGCCACCAGGCGGGCGTTCGCCTCGGGGTCGGATACGTCGGCCGGCAAGAACGCCGCCTCGCCGCCGGCGGCCGTGATGCGGTCGACGGTCTCGCGTCCGCCCGCCGCGTTCACATCCGACACCAGGACGCGTGCGCCCTCGCGGGCGTAGGCTTCCGCGACGGCTCGACCGATGCCGGAAGCGGCGCCGGTCACCAGGGCTGCCTTGCTCTCGAGAACTGCCATGGTCCTTCCTCTCAGATCGTCCTCCGGCACCCGCGCGCCTCGCGTCCGACGCCCCGGCAGCTCGGCCGCGGCCCGACCGAGCAGCGAACGAACTCTCCACTTCGGCGCCGCCGCACGGCGTCACCGCCGCACAGCCCCGCCGGCACGTCGGCGTGCGCCGGCAGCGCGGTGCTACCAGAGGCGAAGCCCTGGCACCCCGACCTGGTGCGTGAACATGTAGAACAGCGTTGGCAGGTAGGCGACGCACACCAACGCCACGGCCAGGATGAACCACATGCCGAGGCGGTCGAACGCCCGCACCGCCCGACCGCCCTGGATGCCGTCGGCGTCCGGGAAGGGGATGGCCACACTGTCCTCCTCGATGCGCCGACTGGAGAAGAGCGTGCCGAACAGCACCGTGAAGTAGAGTACGACCGCGACGAACAGGATGCAGCCACTCACCAGGGTGATCGCCTGCGGCACCGCGGCGTTGGCGTAGGTGCCCTGCAACGAGGGCAGCATGTTCGAGATCCAGGCACGCCGCGGCACGCCCAGCAACCCCTGCCAGTGCATGCCCACGGCAAACAGCATCATGCCCACGAACCAGGTCCAGGCCGACCACAGCGCCAGGCGCGGCGAGAACAGCTTGCGGCCGGTGAGGTGTGGCATCAGCCAGAACGTCATGCCGAAGAACGTCAGCGTCACCGCCGTGCCGACGGTGATGTGGAAGTGGCCGGGGATGAAGGTGGTGTTGTGCACCAGCACATTGAGGTTGAAGCTGGCCAGGACGATGCCGCCGGCGCCGCCGAAGACGAACGAGATCATGGCCAACACCTGCGCGACGAAGCTGGCGTCAGACCAGGGCAGCTTCCCGATCCACCGCAGCACCCCTCGCCCGCCTCGCTTGCGCGCGCCGAGCTCCATCGAGGCGGTGACCGTGAAGGCCGTGAGCAGGCTGGGGACGACGACGAAGAACGTCAGGATGTTCTGGAGCAGCTTCCAGCCGCCACGGATGCCGGGATCGGTGAACTGGTGGTGGAAGCCGACCGGCGTGCTGAACACCAGGAACATCACGAAGGCCATGCGCGTCAGAAGGTCCGAGGCCAGCTCGCCTCCCACCTGCTTGGGGATGAAGGCGTACCAGGAAACGTAGGCGGGCAGGAGCCAGAAGTACACGATGGGATGGCCCGTGAACCAGAACAGCGTGCGAGCCAGCTGCGGGTCGACGCCGCTGATCCAGCCCGCCGACCAGGGGATGAGGAACACCACCACCTCGACGACGATGCCGAGGGACGCCAGCGCCCACATGAGCATCGTGGCGACCGACATGAAGGTAACGATGGGGGTCACCTTGCCGGGGTGATCGCGGCGCCAGCGCGCCCGGAGCCGGATCACCTCGAACGCGACCATCAGGCTGGCCACCACCACCAGCGCCAGGCCCGTGTAGAACCCCCAGCTTCCCTGCAGCGGCGGATAGAAGGTGTACATCACGGTGGCACTGTTGGACAGGATGGCGATGCCCGCCAGCACCAGGCCGAAGACCATCACGCCGTAGCTCAGCCACAGCCAGGCGACCGACGGCCGCACGTCGAGCTCGCGCGCCGGGAAGTAGACCAGCACCCCGCAGTTGAAGAAGGTGGTGAACACCAACGCGTTCAGCACGCCGTGGAGCGTGAGTCCCTCGTAGTAGGACTTCAGGAAGGGCAGGTAGCGGTAGAGGTTGACATCGCCGTAGTTGAAAGCCTGCAGCGGGCCCAACAGCGCCCCGACCAGCAAGGCGATCAAGCCGGTGATGAGGAACGCGCCGGTGACGCGCTTCTCGGGGCGCCAGGCGACCGCCGCCGTCGTCGTGGTGGAGATGGTGCCTACCGCCATGTCCCTCTCCTCCTCCCGTGCACGGCCGGCCGCCTCACGGCAGCCCCAGCTTCGCGCGCTCGGCATGGACGTCGCCAGCGCTCAGGCCCTGGCCGCGCGCCGCCGCGACGTCCGCGGAGGTGTAGGCCCGGTAGTCGGCGGGCAGGCCGGCGTCGTTGCCCCAGGCGTGCATCACGGTGTTCGCCAGGGCCGCCAGTTCGGCATTCGAGAGCTGGCCCCAGGCGGGCATGACGTTGTCGTAGCTCTGGCCCTCGACCGTGATCTTCCCCTGCAGGCCGTAGAGCAGCACGTCGATGAGGTAGTGCCGGTCGGCCCGGTAGAGGCTCGGGGCGTGGCGCGCCAGCGGCGGGAACGCGCCCGGATGCCCCTCGCCGTCCCCCAGGTGGCAGGAGGCACAGTTCGCGTCATACACCTGCGTGCCGTTGACCGCGGGCGCGGGCGCCTGAGCCCCGGCCGCTGCGGAGAGCGGCGCCGCTTGGCCGGCCGCAGTGCCGGCCGCCACCCTCTGCCGATACTCCGCGGCGGGCAGCACGTCGATGGCGCCGATCATGTCCTGGTGGTTGATGCCGCAGTACTCGTTGCACACCACGGAGTAGGTGCCGGGCTTGGCGAAGGTGTAGTCGAAGTAGGCCAGCTCGCTGGGGATGACCTCGATGTTCACCGCCGTCCCCTCGATCATGTAACCGTGCAGGACGTCCTTGCTGGTGACATAGAAGCGTGCGTGGGCGCCCACCGGAAGGTCGATGGTGGAGGGATTGAAGCTGAAGGCCTGAGCGACCACCCCCACCTGGAAGTCGCCGCTGGAGAGCTGCGTGACCCCCGGGTTGGCGAACAGCGGCACGCTGCCGATCTCGGCCGGCGTCAACCGCCCGCCTCCGTGAACGATGTGCGCCCCCTCGGTGATGAGCACGAACACGATCAGTCCCAGGAAGCAGAGCAGCATGACGACGCCGAACACGAACCAGCGGTTCTCCCAGCGAGCGATCGCCTGGTGTTGACGTTCGTCCACGGCCTCAGCTCCTCACCTGGCTGATGGCGAACACCAGGAACCACAGCCCGATGATGACGGCCGCCAGGAAGACGGTCACCGCCAGCGCTCCCCATGGCCTGTACTCGGTGTCGCGGCGGCCCTCGGCCCGCCCGCCCACGGCTGGCTCGTCGTCTCTCACACCCCACCTCCGGATCGACGCGGCTTGCGATTTAACGATCGCTTGGAAGGCAGCATAGCGAATCGCGGCGGCGAACCTTGTCGGGACATTTGTCCCGGCGTCCGGCAACGCCGCGCAGGCGAACCCGGCGGCCCGTCCTGATAGCGTGTGGTATGGCCGCTCCAGCCATCGTGATCGCGGGCGCCTCGGGCGTCATCGGGCGCCACCTGAGCGCCGCCTTCCGGGACGACTACCGCGTGACGGTGCTCACACGTCGCGTCGAGGGGGTCCACCCCGACTGGGTGACGCCGCTCGCCTGGCGCCCGGACGCTGCCCGCGCCGGCGACGAGGAGGCCCTGTCGCGGCTCACGTCGGCGCTCGAAGGCGCCGCGGCTCTCGTCAACCTCGCCGGCACCTCCATCGACGACGGGCGGCTCGGCCCGGCGCACGTCGACCGGCTGCTGGAGAGCCGGGTGGACAGCACCACCACGCTGGTGACGGCGATGCAGCGCTGCCGCGTGGCGCCGGGCGTGGTGATCCAGGCGTCGGGTACCGGCTACTACGGCCAACGCGGCGACGAGCCGCTCACGGAGGATGCCGGCCCGGGCAGCGGATTCGTGCTGACGCCGGTGCTGCAGGCCTGGGAGGCGGCGGCCGCGCCCGCCGCCGCCCGCTCGCGGCTGTGTGTGCTGCGCATCGGGGTGGTGCTGGCGCGCGACGCGCCTGCCTGGCAGAAGTTGCTGATGCCCACCCGGCTCGGCCTCGGCGGCAGGCTGGGACGCGGCACGCAGTGGTACGCCTGGATCCACGCCCACGACCTCAGCCGGGCGATTCGCTTCCTGGTCGAGAACGACGACTGTCACGGCACGTTCAACGCGGTGGCACCCGAGGCCGTCCAGCAGGCTCGGCTCGGCCGCGCGGCAGCGCGCCGTCTGCGGCGCCCGTTCTGGTTCCCCGTGCCCGCGTGGGCGTTGCGCCTGCTGCTCGGAAGGCTGGCCGACGGCGCGCTGCTGCAGAGCGCCCGCGTGGAGCCCGCACACCTTCTGCAGTGCGGCTTCCGCTTCGAGCGCGGCAGCCTCGAGGATGCCCTCGACGAGCTCCTGCCGCCGCGGCGCGCGCCGCGCCCATGACGCCGACGTGTCAGCCCTCACCACCGGCAACCCCACGAGACGTGCCGGCCGCTGCGCCTCGATGACCCCCCGGGCATAGCGCCAGGAAACGCCACAGCAAGTGCCGCGGACGCCGTGGGACATGCGCCTCTGGCGACCCCCAAGGCGCTACGCGAGGCTTGGGGCGAAGCCCGACGGCAAGCGTCATCCTTGGCCCGCAACCGGCCGCCGGGAGAGGAGCAGGCCATGGCCAGCGTGTTGATCGTGCACGCCTCCCGCGAGGGGCAGACGATGCGCATCGCCGAGCGCCTCGCGGACACGCTGCGCCAGGGCGGCAACGAGGTGCGCCTGGCCGCGGCCGAGCCCTTCCCCGGCGTAGGCGGCGTCGACGGTGTGATCGTCGCCGCCTCCGTGCATCTGGGCCGGCATCCGCGCTCGCTGGCGCGCGCCGTGCGCGCCCACCGCACCGTGCTCGAGCACCTGCCCAGCGCCTTCTTGTCGGTGTGCCTGGCGACCGCTTGCGGGGACCCCCTGCATCGCGCGGAAGCCGACGGCTACCTCGATGACTTCGTGCGCCGTACCGGCTGGCAGCCGGACATGGCCGCAAGCGTGGCGGGCGCCCTGCGCTTCAGCCGCTACGGCTACCTGAAGGCCCGCTTCGTGCGCGCCATGAGCAGGCGCGAGCGGCTGACGTCGGAGTTCGGCGTCGACCGCGAGTTCACCGACTGGAACGAGGTGCGACGCTTCGCCGAGGCGTTCGGCGCGCTGCTGGGCAGCATCCCCCGCCCGCGTTTCGAGCGCACCCCGCCCACGCTGCCCTGACGTCGGCCGGCGGCAGCGCCGCTGGTATACTCCGCCCATGTCCACGAAGCACGCCGCCGCCTTGACGCAGGCACGCGACGAGGCTCTCTTCGCTCTCGTCGACCGCGAGTTCGAGCGGCAGGAGAGCGGGCTCGAGCTCATCGCCTCGGAGAACTTCACCTCCAGGCAGGTGATGGAGGCGGTCGGCTCGGTGCTCACCAACAAGTACGCCGAGGGCTACCCCGGAAAGCGCTACTACGGCGGCTGCGAGGTCATCGACGAGGTGGAGACGCTGGCGATCGAGAGACTCAAGGCGCTGTTCGACTGCCGCTGGGCGAACGTTCAGCCGCACTCCGGGTCGTCGGCCAACCTCGCCATCTACTTCGCGCTCCTCACGCCCGGCGACACCGTTCTGGGCATGGACCTCGCCCACGGAGGCCACCTCACCCACGGCTCTCCCGTCAACTTCTCCGGGCGCCACTTCGCGGTGGTCGGCTACCCTGTCGACGCCGACAGCGAGCGCATCGACTACGAGCGTGTGCGCGCCCTCGCCCACGAGCACAGTCCCAAGCTGATCATCGCCGGCGCCAGCGCCTACAGCCGCGTCATCGACTTCGAGCGCTTCCGGACCATCGCCGACGAGGTGGGGGCCTACCTGATGGCCGACATCGCGCACATCGCCGGTCTGGTCGCCACCGGCCACCACCCCAGCCCGGTGGGTCACGCCCACGTCGTCAGCAGCACCACCCACAAGACCCTGCGCGGCCCCCGCAGTGGCATCATCTTCGGGAACGACGAGGAGATCGGCAAGAAGATCGACCGCATGATCTTCCCCGGCATGCAGGGCGGACCGCTCGAGCACGTGATCGCCGGGAAGGCGGTGGCGTTCTTCGAGGCCGCCCGGCCGGAGTTCAGGGATTACATCCAGACCGTGGTCGACGACGCCGCCGCGCTGGCCGCCGCCCTCATCGAGCGAGGACACCGGGTGGTCTCGGGCGGCACCGACAATCACATGTTCGTGATCGACCTGCGGCCCCTGGGCATGACCGGCAATACCGCCAGCAAGCGCCTGGGCGCCGCCGGCATCACCGTCTCCAAGAGCATGATCCCGTTCGATCCGGAGAAGCCCTGGGTGACCTCCGGCGTGCGCATCGGAACGCCCGCGCTGGCGACGCGCGGCTTCACTCCGTCCGACATGGCGACGGTGGCCGACCTGATCGACCGCGCGCTGCGCCTACCGGAACCGGCCGCGCTGCGCGACGAGGTCCGCAGCGTGGCGTCCGCCCACCCGATGCCCTGAGTGCAGCGGCGCGCAATGGCCGGCCCCGAGCGGCGCTGCCTGGCGGGCCTCAGCGGTGTCGGCGACGGTGCTCGAGCAGCGTCGAGAGGCTGACCCGCATGCGCTCGATGGCCCGAGCCAGCTGACCCAGCTCGTCGCGGCTCTGGAGCGACACCGGCTCGTCGAGGTCGCCCCGGCTGATGCGGTCGGCAGCCTGGAGCAGGTACTGAACCTTGCGGCGCAGCCCGCCGGTCAGGCCGGATGCCATCAGGATTCCCAGCAGCAACGGCACCAGTCCCACCAGCAGCACCATCTCGAAGGCGGTGACGAGGGACTTGTCGGCGCTGATCGGTGGGACGCCCACCACCACCGCACCGATCGCCTGGCCGCCGGTCGTGATGGGGGCGGCACGCACCAGCGTCGGCTCGGTCGCCTGCCCGAACAACGCCAGCAGCGACCTCCAGGTCTGGCTCAGCGTGTGCGTGAGGCCGGTCGGGGCCGGTGCCTGCCGCCCGCTGACGGCGGCCTGCGCCTGGGCGGTCACGTCCTGTCGCGTCGCCGGCGGCATCGCCGCAGGCGTCCGCGCCACGCCGTACCAGCCCGCCAACGGCGCGCCATTCTGGTCGGTGATCACCATCAGGCTGACGCCGTGCGGCCTGAGCAGCTGCTGCGAGCGGTTCGACAGGTCGACCAGCGGCCCCTGAAGCGTCTGTGATGTCAACGGCATGCCGCCGGTAAGCGCCTCCAGGGTGCCGGCTTCGGCGCTCGCGGTGTCTACTGCCTGGGAGGCCTGCTGCGTGCGCACCAGCGGCGTCACAGTCACGACAACCGCCGCCCCCATCGCCAACAGCGCGAGCAGCGGCGGGAACACCCCCACCCAGCCCACGCGCCGACTCATGCCGCCGCTTCGCAGCCTGGCGTCGTCCGCGTTGCGGCCGACCGCGCCCCGCGGCCGTGCCGGGGCCGACGGCTCCTCGCTCCGCCGGCGGCCCCGTCTGGGCTTGCCCGCAGGCGGTGCCTGCGCGGCCTCCGGCTCGGCGGCCTCCGCCTCCGCGGCACCGGCCGCCCGGTGGGGAGCGCGCGCCTCCGGCGGCGTAGCGACGTCCACCGCCACGCCTTCCTCCGCGGCCCGCTGATCGGCTCTCTCCCGGGCGCGGCGTCGCCGCTGCCGCGGCTCGTCGGGCTCGACCGTCCCCGCGGGCTCGTCGGGCTCGACCGGCTGGGCCTCGGCCGCCGCCTCGGCGGCGCTGCTTTCCGGCGCCCAGTCGGCGGCTTCCCAGCCGGCGCCGGCCTTCGCCTCGAAGTCGTCGCGTCGCGAGAAGTCGTCGACGGCATCGCTCGCGCTCGCCGACAGAGGCTGGTTCCACACGTCTTCGTCGGCGCTGTCGTCGGCGCTGCCGTCGGCGCTGCCGGTGGCGCTGTCGGTGGCGCCGTCGGCGGGGCCGTCGGCACCGCCTCGCGACAGCCGTTCGGCCCCGGACCTGTCCGTCTCCGCCTCGATTCCGCTCCCGAACCCCCCAGCGCCGGCCGCTCCGCCGGCCTGGCCCGCGGCCCCGCCCCAGGCAGGCTCCGCATCGCCGGTCGCGGCCTCCTCGCGCGCTTCGACCGGACCGGCCTCGGCCGCACCCGCCGGCGCCAGCTCCGTCCCGTCGTCGCCCACCGGGCGCCGCGTCACGTTCAACCCGGCACGCTCGAAGATGCCCGCGACCACGTCGGCCTCGCGCTCGCTCACCGCCTTGGTCATGGCGCCGGGGGCACGCCTGAGCAGCGAGAGCGCCTTCGTGTCACTGATGTTGAACGATGCCGCCACCTTGCCCGCGATCTCGTCCATGTTGCTCGGTACCGGCTCACGCACCTCGACGATGTACTTCATGGCACCTCCCGCGCCAGGCTCAGGCGCTCAGGCCGTAGTCTCGGCGAAGACGCTCGACGCGCCGCAGGAAGTCGTGTTGCCATTCGCTCCTCCTGAACTGCGTGGCAACCGTAGTGATCAGCTCGTCCAGCACCGTCACCGTCACCGGACCGCCATCCAGCCCCAACTCGAACAGGGCGTCCTCGACGAAGACCTCGGCCACCGGACCGACGATGTCCACCGCTTCGGCCGTCATCGCGCCCACGAAGGCCGGGTCGACCAGCTCGGCACCGACCTCCGTCGCCAGGCCGCAGCGAACCAGCTCGCTCGCGCCGGACATCACCAGCTCGAGCGGCAGCCCGCTGGACTCGGCGAGGACGCCTAGCGGGCTCTTGCCGTCGACCACGCGCCACACGTGCAGCGCCGTCAGCGACACGGCCGCGCGTCCATCGTCCGGCGACGTGTGCGTCACCAGGATGCTGTGCTCGTCCACGTCGTCGGCATCCAGGTGCAAGGCGTCCGCGCGGTGGCTGGCCTCGAGCAGCAGCCGGTCGGTGGACTCGGTGAGCGTGCGCTGCGGCGGGGACCCGCCGGGCCGGAAGCTGAAACGTCCGCGGCGCCACACGAGCAGTCGCGACAGCGCCTCCACGTCCGCGTACGGCCCCGCGTCCACGTGCACGACGCGACCCGCCTGCAGATAGACCTCGCCCCTGGGCCGCGCCGGATGACGCAGGCTCAGGCAGCCGCTGGCCTGGCTGAGCGCTAGGTACTGAAGCAGGTTCGCCAGCACCCCTTCCTCGAGATCTCCGTACAACGCACTCACAGCGTCGTCCCAATCACCCTACGGTCGGCGTTCTCAGGTCCCATAGCGATTTTTGCGCATCGCACGAGCGCAACCCGGCCCGGCAGCGGTTGCGAGACGATGGTGGGCGGAAGGTGCCTGCGAGGGGCAACGCTGCGAACGATCTCCAAGCGACGCCATCATAACCGCGCCGGGCGGCAGCGTTCGGCCACGCCAGCAGGCGCGTCCGGCACCGCTCTCGTGGTAGTTTTGGGGCGGCCGCGGCCGGTCCCCGGGCGCCCCGTGAGCGAGTTGTCGCGGGCGCGCGCCGCCTCGCTCGCGGCGTGACCCTCTCGCGCGAATCGACCGCCAGCACGAAGGAGCCGTGCATGCATACCGTGTGCCTCATCCCCGGCGATGGCATCGGCCTCGAGGTCGTCCCCGCCACCAGGCGCCTGCTCGAGGCGAGCGGCGTGGCGCTTGCGTTCGAGCACGCGGAGGCCGGCTGGGCCGCCTTCGAGGAGCACGGGACCAGCGTCCCCGACGAAACGCTACGCAAGATCCGCGCGTGCGACGCCACGCTCGCAGGTGCGTTCACGAGCCCGAAGCGCAAGGTCGAGGGGTACCGCAGCGCCATCGTGAGCATGCGTCGCGAGCTGGCGCTGTTCGCCAACCTGCGGCCCGCCAGGTCGCGGCCCCTGCCCGGCAGCGTGTCCGGCATCGACATGCTCATGGTCCGCGAGAACACCGAGGACCTGTACGTGGCCGTCGAGCGCCGCTACGGCGACATCGCGATCGCCGACTCGATGGTGTCGCGCAGCGCTTCCGAGCGCATCGCTCACGTGGCGCTCGAGCACGCCCGCCGCCGCCGCCGCCGGCTGGACATCGTGCACAAGGCCAACGTGCTGCCGGTCACCTCGGGCCTGTTCCTGGAAACGGTGCAGGCGGTCGCGGCGCAGTACCGCGACGTCGACACCAGCGACATCATCGTCGACGCCGCCGCCATGAAGCTGGTACGCGAGCCCGGCAGCTTCGACGTCCTGGTGGCCACCAACATGTTCGGCGACATCCTCTCGGACCTGATGGCCGGACTCGTTGGCGGGCTGGGGGTGGCACCGAGCGCCAACGTCGGCGAGCACCACGCCATCTTCGAGCCGGTCCATGGCAGCGCGCCCGACATCGCCGGACGCGGCGCGGCGAACCCCACCGCCACCATGCTCAGCGCGGCGATGATGCTGGAGCATCTCGGCGAGAGCGAGGCGGCGCAGCGCCTCGACCGCGCCGTGGACCGGGTGCTCGAGCACGGCCCCGTCACCGCCGACCTGGGCGGAGACGCCACCACCGAGCGCTTCACCGACGCGGTGATCGACGCCTACCGGGCACCGTGAGCGGGCCGGCAGCCGCTTCATCCGGGGGCCAGCAGGTATTGGTATAAGTGCTGACGTGACGCACCCGGCGCCGCCATCTCTCGACGCCGCCCCGATCGCGGCCTTCGACCGGCTGAACCCATGACGTACGCCATCGCGCAGGCCATGCGCGCCATTCGCGCCAACTGGGTGGCCAGCGTCTCCACCATCACCACCATGACGCTGTCCCTCATCATCCTGGCGGGCGTCAGCCTGCTCAGCCTCAACCTCAACGCGGTGCTGCAGAACCTCCGCAGCGAGCTGCAGATCGCCGCCTTCCTGGACGACGGCGCGCCCGTCCCTCAGCTCATGGCGACCGTGCGCGGCTGGCCCGAGGTCGCCAGCGTGAGCTTCGTGTCCAAGAAGCAGGCGCTGGCCAACATGGTCGAGTCGTTGCCCTCCCTCAAGCAGGCCTCGTCGCTGATCGACAACCCGTTGCCGGACACCCTCGAGATCCGCCTGTACGATCCGGCTCAGACGCCCGTGGTGCGCTCCAGGCTGGCGCAGCTCCCCGGTGTGAACCACATCGAGGACGGATCCGACGCCGTGAAGACCTTCCTGGCCATCAACGACGCGCTGCGCGTGGGTGGCTCGATCCTCATCGTGGTGCTGCTCTCCGCCGCGCTATTCGCCATCGTCAACTCCATCCGGGCGGCCATCGCCGCTCGCCGCGACGAGATCGAGGTGATGCGCCTGGTAGGCGCCACCCGCGGCTTCATCCGCTCGCCCTTCCTGATCGAAGGCTTCCTGCTCGGCCTGATCAGCGCGGCGATCACGCTGGCTCTCGCGGTCCCCGGGTATCAGTTCGTGGCCCTGAGGCTGTCCCAGCAGCTCACCTTCATCCCCTTCGTCCGCGACAACGCCACGCTCGGCCAGATCGCGGCGCTGCTGGCCGTGCTGTCGGTGCTGGTCGGGCTGGTAGGCAGCGCCATCTCGGTATCGCAGTACCTGCGCGAGGCGGGCTGAACCCCACTTCCAGCGCGCCCCGCGCCCTCGCGACGCTTCATCCGAGCTGCTCCGGGCGGCTGTTAGACTACCGCCGTGATCCGGCGCGCTCTCCTCGTCATGGCGCTGGCGGGC
>Ga0307441_1000187_pt1 | contig 24015 bp, 28 predicted proteins | sample SalMarWE160420MG_FD_202149 | JGI IMG/M metagenome (GOLD analysis project Ga0307441, IMG submission 202149) | Salt marsh sediment microbial communities from the Plum Island Ecosystem LTER, Massachusetts, United States - WE1604-20 | ecosystem: Environmental > Aquatic > Marine > Intertidal zone >... | reverse complement strand
TAGTGGATGTTCATGATCGCCTCCTTCCCGAGATAATGGTCGATGCGGAATATGGAGTCTTCCGGGAACACCCCCAGCGCGGTGCGGTTGAGCTCCCGCGCGGACGCCAGGTCGCGTCCGAACGGTTTTTCCACGATGACGCGCGCCCGATCAGCCAGCCCGGTAGCCCCGAGCGCCTTGATGACGGTGGAAAATAGAGTGGGCGGAATGGCGAGATAGTGCGCCGGGCGCTGCGCGTTCCCCAGGGCCTGCTTGAGGGCTTTGAATGTGCCGTCGTCATTGTAGTCGCCGCCTACGTAGCGAAGCAGCGAAAGAAGGTGGTCCAGGGCGGCCGGGGCATCGACTTTTCGAGCTTTCCGGACGCTGTCCCTGGCGTATTTGTGCAGTTGCTCCAGGCTCCAATTCGATCTGGCGACACCGACCACCGGCACGTTGAGGACCCCGCGTTCGGCCATCCTATAAAGGGCCGGAAAGATCATTTTGGAGGCGAGGTCGCCGGTCGCGCCGAAGACCACCAAGGCATCAGCGAGTGTCTTTCGACTATCGGTGTTGCTCATCACAGCGCCCCTCTTTCATATGGATCCCGTGACGGATCCTGTTTCCGGAACGCGCGCCTCCCAACGGAACGCAGCGCAGGGGACGGCCCTCCGAGTTCAGGTTTTCATGTTGGGTTTCCTGTTGCGGGCGGCATGCTCGCTCAAGCCGTTCCCCGGCTGGCCGGACGGCTTATGGGGCCCGCCCCATACCGTGCTGCGCACCGGTCCACCCGGACGGCACTCGGACGCCGGACACTTTAACGCCGACGTCAAAGTCGCCCTTGGCTCTGGTGCGATTCTCTGGTCACGCGACGATTCCCTTCCCAGTCGCACCCCCACCCCTTCGCACGGCACCGAAACCTGTGCACCGGCGTTATCAGACTGACGAGACGGTCCACGAAGCGGCGTCGCACCCGCAGCCCGGGGCCATTGCACCGGGGGCATGAATGCGGGTGGCATGGGGGTGCGGGCGAGGAGGGGGCGCTGTGGTCACCTCCGCCCCCGCCCGCTTCGTAGCGGGTACTCATGAACTCGACTTCTCTGTGCAGCCCTTTTCGTGCCGACTCTTCTGTTGTAAGGGATCATGTCCGACTCGGCAACGGCGTCGGGGCGCCGACTTTACACCGGCCACCCCACGGGCCTGGATGTCGACTGGGGATACCTGTAGTGCACCATCCGGTGGCAGGAGCGGACTGCCGGTCGCGGGCGTTGCCGCCCTACCGGCTCCGTCATTTTCCCAATCGTGCCGTGCTTGCATCCGGCAAGACCGTTCGTGGCCGCGTTGTCGACCGGCCACGGAAGCCACAACCGCCTCGCCGGTTCGATGAAGCGGCACACTCAAACGTCCATGGCTCGTCAATAATGGAATCCTTTCACCGGTTGACCCCGCCGCCTGTTTTAAAGTCGGGAAGCGACAGACTACACTCATTTCATGGAAGCTTTGACTCCATTGATAAGACTAGCCGCAGGATCCGGCACCGTCGCTACGGTGGCGTACATGCGACCGCGCTCGGCTCGGACCAACCCAGTCGGTTATGGTCCCGGCCACGGGGCCGAGGAAGCGAGCGACACCGCCGCGAATCTGTCGAGTCCACTCTTGCTCCCACCTTCGCCGAACGGATACCTCCCGGTTTGTACGGTACCGTACAGACGCGTTGCCCGGTCCAAGTAGGATGACCGTGAAAGCGTGGCCGTTAGCGCCGGGTGCCGGCCCTCCTTACAGCCACTCACCTGCTCCCCAGCACTGGTCTAACAAATCAGCTGTGCGATCGGTTCCGTGTTAATGTCTCTTTGCATTCCACCGGTTCTAATAGGCGGACCAACGGTCGCAGTGATTCCGCGCTCCCGCATCCAGCCCCAGCCGCTGGCGGCCCGACACAGGGCCAATCTGTCGGCGCACGGCGAGCGCCCCGGAATGTCGCGCTGCGCGCGGTTGCGCAGGAACCGCCCGGTAACCCAACATGGTCTTGTGGATACGCCGCGCTAAATGTGCCGCGACGCTCCCAAACCCCAGTTCATCGGACCTGGCAAGAGTCCCAAAAGAGGCACCCCCCGCCAGCCGCAGATTGGAGCCAAGATGTTCAATATACGTCTATTCGCCGCACTTGGATCCACGTTCATTCTCGGCACTGTCTTCTATTTGCTCGAACCTGTTCTGGTACCCTTCGTTTTGGCCTAGGTCCTTGCCTATCTGCTCGTTCCGCTCGTCGATCGGCTCGATCACTATATGTTCCGTTGGCTTGCGATCTTGTTCAGCTTCCCGCTCTTTGCTGGCGTACTAAGTGGCTTGATCTTTGGACTGGTACCGGTCCTGCAGTCGCAAATCAGCGCCTTCCTCGCCCAACTGCCCGGGTATGCCGAACAGCTTAACCGTACCGTAAGCGGGCTCACGGGCCATATTCATTGGAACGTCAATGTGACGGCGCTCAGTCACGCGCTGCAAAACCGCCTTCTGCAACTCGGCACGCACTTGCTGCAGGCACCTTCTGAATTGATGAGTACCGCCGCGCAGTTGGTCAAGACCATCGTATTTATCGCGCTCGTCCCCGTTGTCACGTTCTATCTGCTTCGCGACTGGCATCGGCTCGTCAATGGACTCGAGTCATTTGTACGCGTATCGAGAAGGGCCTCCGTGGAGCAATTCGTCCGCACGGCCGATGAGGTGCTACGTCATTATATTCACGGACAGTTGCTCGTCATGGTCGGTGTTGGCGCAATGTACACCGCGGGCTATGGCGCCACAGGCATCAGTTTGGGCTTGGTATTGGGGGTATTGGCGGGATTGGTGTTCGTAATTCCTTTCGCTTCCTTTGTTCTGGCCGGCATTCCCGGTTTTCTACTTGCTGTTCTCCAATACCATGATATCGCCCACCCGTTAGGTATCGTGCTGACAATCAGCTCCGCCGAATTGATAGGCAACACCGTGTTAATGCCCGTGTTGGTTGGATGCTTTGTACGCGTGCGTCCGGCCGCCGTTCTTCTCTTTATTTTTGCCGGCGGTGCCGTATTTGGGATACTCGGCATGGTCCTCGCACTGCCGTTGGCCGCGATTACCACAGGATGGACCGCCAAGCTGGCGAACCCAACACCTGTACCCCTATCAACGTAGGGTAGCAATCCACCATTTACATGGACTACACGCCGTGCCCCCAAGACATCGCTTCAAGGTATATGCGCCGAATGCGATGCACCCCGATTATCGATATAAATGACCTCCGCCCTACCGAGCCCCTGCGCACGAACTTGTGTACGCACTTATACCGCTTGTTTGGCAATCCTTTTCAGACGAGTAAGCGTTCCCGTACGAATGACTATCGTGTCACAAAGCGCATCGTGCACGACCCCCATCGTCGTGGAACCTAGTGTCCCGACAAAGCCGTGGCCGTGAGACCCAAGCACAATGAGATCGATTCGAGCTTGCTCGGCAAAACGTACGATTTCCGACTTGGCCGATCCCGTACTCACTACGATTTCCTGTGCTCGGTTTTCATGGGACAGCTTTATGGCGATATCCGCCATTTGCCTGGTCGCGCGATCCCTGTAGTAAGTGGCCGGATCGACGTTCTCGGGGGGTATGCCGCCCGCTGGTAAGTCTTCTGGAAAATGTTCGATAACATGCAGCAGGATGAGCGCGGCTTTGTACTGACCCGCCAATTCCGCACCGCGATGCGCCACCTCCAGGCTCGGATCTGAAAAATCAGTACAGACCAATATTCTCTCATAACGTTGCATCACCTATCACCCTCGCCGGCCCAGTAGGTGGAGAAAAGTAACAGGAGCCTCTCTCCAATATCGATGTCGTGTTGGTTCGTGACCCACGTGTTCCCGACAGGCATCGGTTCGTTTGAATATTCTCGTTAACAGCAAGGCCGGTACATCATGGGTACGTCGACGCCCGCTTCGGCAGGATGCCTGTTTCAAACAGGTGTGTAACGACGACCAGGCCGAGTGTCCAAAGGCATAACGTAAAGAGCTGTCCAGCGTGCCTGTCGTCTCGCGCGAGTTCGATGACCACGCCGCTCTACAGCCGCGTTCGACCGGCCGATCTGTTCTCAGCTCCGTTGCGCACCGTCGCATCCGGCGCGGCTGCCTTGCCTAGAGGCCTGGAGCAGAATTCGCTCCAGACGTTGACATATCTCGCGCCAGAAATCGGTCCATAGCCCTTGGCTCCTATCCTAATAGGAACTGGTCTGCGATATCATGGGGTGGAACCATGCATTGCGGTAGCGATGCTCACGGGATCAAACGCCAGCCTCAATGACCTTCTCCATTGACCCCAGAAGCATCTCATAGCCCAGCCCCAAGAAATGTCGTTCGGTGAGCAGCTGCCCCCTCCATCGCGGATCGAAGAACCGGTAGGGCTTACGGAGTGGCTCCAGCGGCGAAGATATGCACGAGAGAATCGCTGCAATTCATCAGTGTGACATTGGCCCCGTTGCTCTCTCACGATCCCTCTTATTTGACCGGATACTCATTCACTTTGACGGCCAGGCTGCACTGTTGTCTTGCGGATCGTCATCGTGGTGTGTCTGGCCGGCTCGGTGCTCAGCATGCGTGCTTCGCGGGAAGTCGATCCCGCCGAGGCGCTTGCCAGTGGATGACGAGCCGCACAATGCGCCGCGCGCTCGGGCCAAGCCACGCGGCACCGGCAAGCATTTCGGCGAAGGGGCGACTCGTGTGGACACATTCATCGACATTCAGAAGACCATACAGACTGGAGAAACTATCGAGCTGGTCGGCCTCTCCGGCAACGGAAAGAGCGTACCCCTGAACGTCATTGGGTGAGTGAGCGATCCCGGCGCCGGGTAGATGTGCTTGATCCGGACTTCGTATATGATCGCGCTGCCCACGTTCAAACCGCCACCACCAGCGCCTGACGAAGATCGGCTTCATCTTTCAGAACCATAATCCGGCGCAGTTTCTCACCGCCATCGAGAACATCGCTGAGGTCGTGGAGTTGTCGCGCGTCGCCCGGCACCAAGCACGAGCAGATGGCCTTCCGGATTACCTAAAAGTTGGCCACTGCAGCCAGGCCTTTCCGGGCGAAATGTGGGGCGCCGAGGCGCAGAGTGTCGCGATCACGCGGGCACTCGCCAATGACCTTCAGGCACAGGTCCCGATTGTGACGCATGCCAAGGCACTTTTCCAGCATGTCGATCACTTAGTAAGTTCACATAACGGCCGGTTTGTCCCAGCATAGTCCGGCATCAGGCACCCTTCACTCGCTAGCCGGGACCCGGGCCCTTCCGCTCTTGGCCAGATATGGTGTCAGCGTCGGGCTCAGTCAATCCGCCTCCCCACTCAACGGGCTACTAGCCATTGAGTGTTGTCCTCTGGGCGTTGGGCTTGCGCGAGGCGCGATTGTAGCCTATGAAGACCGCTCCATCGCCTTGTCTTGGCGAACGAGTTTGAAAGCTTCGGCGCCTACTATGCGAAACTATCGCCGCTGTACACCAAAGGCGGTGTAACCTGCGTTACAGATGAAATACGGGTTCAGCAAGACCTGTGCTTTGCCAGAGGCGCTCCCGAGTTGAGGGGTTGGCGACTACCTCGAACCATTGGGACTCCTTCACGAGTGCCGGACTTCGCGCTCGGAATGCGATATTCGCCTCACGCGTCTGTTAGTGCGGGCAAAACGAGCTAGTCACAGTCGCAAGTAAGCCCGAAATCCGAGTCAGTGACTCGGCGCTTTTCAGATGTATAATCTCTTGCAATTCGCTGGTGGCCGGCTCCGTAACGTAACAGCGCTCGAAGGGCTAGTTGTGCCGGAGGCACGATGCCAGCTGCCAAGAACGAATGACGTTCCAGCGAACGAGGAAATTCATCTTGGGAGGAAGTGCGCGACATGGCAGAGGGGCGGGATCGAACCGACGGGGCGCGGCCCGGGTGCCAATGGCACTTCCTGTGCAACTCGTCACGCCCAGCGGGCCTATCGATGGATGGACCCGAGATTTGAGCTTCGAAGGCGTTGGAATCGAACTTACAGGCGCCCAGGGCCAGACGATCAGACGAACTGGCTCGATACAGGTGCGTTTCGAACCCGACCGGGTGCGGATCCGTCTTCCGGCCATTGTGACCTATCGCGACGAAACGCGTATCGGGTTGAGATTCGGTCCCTATACTGTGACGGCCGGCATCTACATTGGCGAGCGTTTACTTTATGCAGAGGACCATAACCAATAGACTGCAACTCTCTGTGCACACTAGCGTTTGGACCCCTATTGGGTATCGCGCACGACAGGGTTGTACGTCTGGAGCGACGACGGCCTCTTCGACATTGCGCTGCATTCCAGCGCTTTAGGGCAGCAATATTTGCTGCTAGGCAGGAATGGCGGTGCTTTGATCTATCGGGGCAACCACGCCGTAACTTGGACTTGTGGTTGTCATGGCCGCTTCCTCCGCGTTAGGTAACGGTCCGCGGTGAACGTGCAGGCGGACGGACGGTACGGTTCATGACCATTACCCCACTCACGCTGGGCCTTTGCGAAAAGCGCCGTTCCGTCGGCGACCCAATCGTTGTCGTAATAGAAGGCCACTAATATGGCGTCCGGGTCAGACAAGTCAACTGGCAATGAATCACAAGGAGGACGCAAATGGCGCGCGCTCATCACCTATGGACTAATCATGCTCCTCCTCGCCATCTGGCTGGGAAGTGGTCACAATTCTGGCGTCCACAGTTTGTCGTACAGTGCATTTAAACATCAACTTCGACTTGGCAACGTTATCGAAGTGACCCTGAAGGGACAACAGCTCTCCGGACTACTGAAGCCCGGCAGTATAGCTGTCCCCAAGCAGTCCACGGCCGGCCGTAGTTGGCTGCAATTGCTTCTGGGTCGCAGTCAAAAGCCGCAGCCCGGCGGTACAGTGGGTCAACCCAAGTCAAGGTCCGGCGCAAGGCGTTCATCTGCGAGGGGTAATGTCCATGGCATCCCGTTCACCACAAACCTGCTGCCGATCCCGGACTCCGAATTGCTACCCCTTCTGGAATCCCACCACGTCACGGTAAAGGCCCAGTCGATCCATGGTACTTGGTGGGAAACACTTCTGGTGGGAACGTTGCCTTGGATACTGGTTCTTGGCCTACTCTTTTATGCCTCTTGGCGCATGCAGCAACGTATGGCAGGCGGGCTGGGCAGCGGGGGGCTATTCGGGGTAGGCAAATCGGGCGCCAAGCGGTTTCAAAAGGGCACCAGTACGACGACTTTTGACGACGTGGCGGGTGCCGAGAACGCCAAACGCGACCTACACGAAATCATCGACTATCTCAAGGAACCCACACGCTATCAGAAGCTTGGAGCGAATATCCCGAAGGGCATTTTGCTGATCGGGGCACCAGGCACTGGCAAAACGCTGCTCGCTAAGGCGGTGGCAGGCGAAGCAGATGTGCCCTTCTTCAGCATCAGCGGTTCCGAGTTTATCGAGATGTTCGTGGGTGTGGGCGCGTCCCGTGTGCGGGATTTGTTCGCAGACGCTAAACGAGAGGCTCCAGCGGTCATCTTCATCGATGAGATCGATTCCGTGGGACGCGCACGGGGCGCCGGCTTGGGTGGCGGTCATGACGAACGCGAGCAAACCCTTAATCAGATTCTCTCCGAGATGGACGGTTTCGAACCGCACCAGACCGTGGTGGTATTGGCAGCCACCAACCGCCCAGACGTGCTCGACTCCGCCCTGTTGCGCCCGGGCCGCTTCGATCGTAAGGTCACGATGGAACTTCCAGATAGGGTAGCGCGAAAAGCCATCCTCGAGGTACACGCCCGGCACGTGCCTCTGTCCGAGGACGTGGATCTGGAAAAGATTGCCAGTAGAACCGTGGGGTTTTCCGGCGCTGACCTGGAGAACCTAGTGAATGAAGCGGCTCTGCTTGCGGGTCGCGAGCGCCGCGACAACGTCAATATGGCTGCCTTCGACCGGGCTCGGGACACCATCGTGTTAGGCCAGGAACGGGACACCATTCTCAGCGACGACGAAAAGCGACTGGTCGCTTACCACGAATCTGGACATGTGCTGATGGCTAGCCTGCTCCCGCACGCGGATCCACCCGACAAGGTCACGATCATACCGCGGGGTCGCGCACTGGGTGCCACCGAACAGGCCCATGAGGAGGATAGGAACAATATCCGCTACAGCTATGCTTTGGATCAGATCGGTGTCCTGCTCGGCGGGCGTGTCTCCGAAAGGCTGGTTTTCGGGGAGGCGAGTTCGGGGGCCGAGATGGATCTTAAACAGGCAACCCGGCTGGCGCGGCGGATGGTCTCACAATGGGGAATGGACGAGGCACTCGGCCCAGTGGCCTTCCGTCATGGCGAGGAACATGTTTTTCTAGGAAGGGAGCTTGGCCAGGAAAGGGACTACAGCGAGCATACCGCGGAAATTATCGACAACGAAGTCATACATATTATCAAGAACGCCCAAGCCCAATGCGAAACCTTACTCCAAAAGAATAGGGCCATGCTCGATGCGCTGGCAGAACGGTTGCTGGAAAAGGAGGCGCTGGACACCGCTGAGATAAGTCAGATCATCGGTGAGAACTAACGCAACGCCTTCGATGATCCTTGTTTGTCCTGACTAGCTCCTCAGCCCCGATTCAGTTGCCGCGTATCGCCAAAATCATCAGGTCGGGGCCATTCCACACCAGTTGCTTCGTCGCGTCCATTAACAGCCACCATATCCGTCCGCCGAGGCCTTTTTCAGGTGCTCGATTGCCTGCGACTTCGGACCCTCCTCGACGGCTTGCCGCAGTGACCTTTCACCCGCTAACTAGAGTACCTGGCGTGAGAGTCCCGTCGTTAAACGAAGGGCAGCGTACTTTTCGGCCGCGGACATTTTGCGGTGCTTTGTGGGAGGCGGCTTCTGGCCGCAGCCGGCCCGTTGAGCCTGTGGCGCGGGGTCCATCCGCAGCGGCCCTTGCCGGACATTGATCTGTGCCCCACGCATTGTCTGCTAGCTGGCGACAATCCGTTGTCACGTTCAATAGTATCAACACCGACCGCACACTGTCGCTACGGCATCGACAGTAGCCACCACCAAATCGTACTAAGTGCGGCAATCGGCACGATCAAATAGACCTTACGTCTGGCAACGCCATACCATAGTGCTACGCCGATCGCCGAATAGAGTACGACGTTGCCTACTGTCGTGAGCACTAGCAGGCTGATTGCCAGCGTTCTGTCAGACGTCGCCGCAAACATCCCAAATGATGTCGGCCACAGCACTAGCGTGACTTTCTCGAGAGCAATTCTTGCCTCAAGGCTAAGCGCTTGGCTCCTGTTAGTAACCCACCACAGCACCTCCAGAGCTATCGGAACAACAGCGCCAGCGAGGGCGGACCACACCAAGAATCTTGAAAGTCTCATAGTTCCTCAGTTAATAGGTGGCGGCTGGTCGGCGATGGCCCCCCCGGGGTTTTGAGGGGACTGGTTAGTCCAAGTCAGGCCGAACGCACTACTCTGCCACATGCTGTAGACCGCCCATGCGATGCTCGTTGTCATAGCGACTTCCTCGGCGAACGGACGAATTGACTGGCAGCTGCCAAAGCTTTAGCGGCCACTCAAGGAGCAATCGCACAGTGGCGGCTTATGGCCGACAGCTGGCCCATTTTGGCTGGAATGGATAGGTTCCAACATACCGGAGGGCGGTCGCCTAGCCAACTGCGACAGTCGCGCCAATGTCCGGGGGGGTCGGCTCACGCACTAGCAGCAGTCTGTGCGCTGCTTGCGACCTGCCTTCTGACCCAGTGGAATAAACACAGGTAAGCGCCCGCAACAACAGTGCTTGGCTGATAAAGCACAAGCTCATGCGAGCGATGCTCGAGCCGGCGCACGGTCGGCGGCTCGAAGAGTTGATCCAGATGGATGACACTTACTGAAGCGGACTGCGCCGCACCCGGATGGCGGCAACTAATCACCGCCGTGCATCGTCGGGCCCCACGCCTGGGTCGGTAGTGCGTCCCGTTACAATCCGGATCATAAGGCGCACGTAGTACGGAGTACCACCCACTAGAAGCACAACGTATTCCCCCAACGTCAGCCAGTACCAGAAGGGCTGCGTGCGCTCCGAGTAATACTTAAATCCAAGATATGCCTCGACAACGTGTTGTGTCACGCCCTGGTACAATTGTTCCGATACCAATACCCATCCGGAAACGCCCAATACCAGCAGTAGCAGAGTGCTGAGCGGAAAGCGCCGAAGCTGATGCATCTCGAGGTCTACATCGCGCAAGCCCGACGCCTCCCGATCTCTTTTCACCTCGGCCAACTGGCTTTCGGCTTTGCGGGTAAGGGCAATAGCTCCCCAAAAAAGCAGGACAAGGAACACAACGATACCGGCGATGGCGAGATAAACGTGTGCCCAATTGATATGCCTGGCCATAGGCGGTTGTTCCTGTTGTTGGCGGCCATATTCCGCACCGAGCCGGGCCGCGATGATAGTAGTCCCGCAGACAGCATAGAAGCACGCCGTTCGCGTACCCTCCACACTCCATTTCTGCGATTTTGTCTGTCCGAGTGCGGTCCGCTTCCAAGGTGACACCCGACTCTTTGGTCACCTCTCAAGCTGGCCGCTTGTGGCCGACTATTGCCCGTTGAAGCGCTGCCGAACCCCGCCAGGCACGCCGCCCGTCGCTAGGCGACCCGGAACGGTCACTCTACGGTATCGAGGGAGTGTCCGCTGGTGATAGTCATGCGGCCAAAGTTGTCGCGCGCCTCGTTCCAGGTTGGACCCATTTATCAAGCTAGATTCTCCCACCGCCGGATGGCTCGGCTTAGGAGTGAGGCGCCGACAAGTCCCAAACGAGCGTGCGCGGCCCTCTCAATATCATTTACCGTCTGAAAAAAAACGGCTCCCGAAGGAGCCGTTTCGATTGCAATAGCGATGCTATGCTGCTTTCTTCCGTCTAGCCATCCCCACCAGGCCCAGAAGACCGGAACCAAAAAGCCATGAGGCAGGCGGAATGGGCACAGCCGCGGGCAAATAGGTATAGCTAACTTTCACTGTACCGAGAACATTGGAAGTCACTCCGAAGGCGCCCGACAAATCGGAAACGCCTAAAGTATCGTCACTCACCGCGTTCAGCAAGAAACTGAGGGTACCGGTGCCGATGAACGGACTAAGTGAAGTCGACTCCACAAACGTATTGCTCGGATTCAGTGTGGGCCCCGAGTATGTTACTGGATTGGTGGTACTGACATAGAGCATGTTAGTGAGCGGATTGAACGTTGTGCCTGGGGTACCGGTCCCAAGTATGCGTGTCGCAGGGAGACTGCTGCTGATTGACAGGCCATTACCGCCCAAAGATAGCGTATAAGTCATCTTGTCCCACCCGAGATAAAAGTCGCCACCAGTAGTCGTCTTTGCTTGGGTGGTCATATTGGCGCTCAGGTCGAACGTAGCAGATGTCAGCGTACCGAGCGTCGGGTCGAACTGCGCGACATTAATGGCTTGGTTGCTGACAGTCGTTGTTCCCGAAAATTGATTACTGTAAGTGACGGTACTTGCATTCGCTGTTGTTGAGTTGAGTAAGAGGAACATGCAACCACATACACCGCCTAAGAATTGCGCTTTTTGTTTAGCGTTCACTTCGCTCCTCCGTTCCGGTTTTCCGTAACTCCAGGGCCTTGAGTGGCACTACTTTATGCCAGCCTCGGCACCCTTATCGGCCAAGCCGCCCAGGCGCGCGGACAACGTGTCGGCGTTTGCGATAGCCGAAAATCCAAGCGCGTTGGTTAGCAGAATGGTGCCCACGCCGGCGCGGTGCGGAATTCGCCTGGGATCCTTCCCCGGTTCCAACGACTGTTATGCTGTGACGAACTTCAACTCCCCGGCTCAACCATCACGACAGCAAGTTTTGTTCCGGACAAACGATAGATCGATGCGGTTCAGTCAAATATGAACACGCGGATTTTTCCGTTGCGAAATTGGAGTTGGGCTACAGCCGAAAAGTTCGCTAACTAATTGATATTGTGTTTGTTCGGCGAGAGGGAAACGAGGGCGCGCCGTGAAATGTAAATGTTACCGACCTTCTTCTAACCAACAAATATCAGATATTTTACGTCAACTAGACTTTTTCAGCTGTTGTTATTGTTTTTCAAATAAATTCAGAAAAAAAGAAACTGTAAAATATCCCCGAATTTTGTAAGCCGATTCGCACAAATCTTTTGGCGCCCCGATCACTTGGGGCGCCAGCCTGCGCTGTCTTTGGAGTAGGCCACCCTTAACGCCGGAATATTTCCTAGCAGCCGACAGCCGCAATGGCGGTGGCGAACTTGCGGTTATCCGGCACAGTCGGCAAGGCGATGACAAGCAGTCATACTGCGCTTGCTCTCAACTGTCCGGTCGTGGCCGCTACCTGCCGGATCGCCGGGCAATAGGGGACTCGGCGGGACATGGGACATCTTTGTTGTCTGACGGAGCGTGCATGTCCGGCTATGCGGGGGGTTGATCGGTGTCTGCCGCAGGGGACAGCTGGGGCGGCCAATGTAGTCGCCCAGTCGTTCGGGTTGTGGCCCGCCGCAAGTCGGGCGATGTACCCGCCGGGCCATCGAGGGCGAGTCGGAAGTGCTCCATTTCGACGGCGATGTTGGGGTCCGTTCCCGATCGGACACCGGGGGTGGGTCGCGCCCGCCCAGACCAGGTCTGCCTGCTCAGTCGCACACCAAGGGACGGAAGAAAGCGTTCGCCAGAGTGGCTGCCTGGAGCAGGGTGAACAGCGAAGACCGCGACGGGTCGGCATCGGCCCAACGGGTCGCGATAGCGGGGTCGGCGAGGAACACCATCTCCCGGCACAGGGAGTGGGCGGCGCAGCCGCCGGTGTTCTGCCAGCGGATGCCCACCCGAACGTCCGCGGAGGGGCTCGCGTCCCCGATGGTGCCGGCGCTCTGCGCGAGTTTCACCGGGACGCCGGTGACATGGCAGGCGGACTCGATGCGGGTGCGCTCATCGTACATGGGTGCCACCGCCATGGCGTCCAGGGCGCACATGGCGTGGACCCAATGGCCGTTGACCTGCACGCGGTGCGGTGTGACTTCCGTCGTCATCGGGTAGGCGCCGGCAATTTCGCCGTTCCCGTCCAGGACGATCAGGTCCTGCTCGGCGAGAGCCCTCAGCAGCTCCTCCACATCCACGTCGGCGCCCCGGGCTTCCAGCTCGGCCCGCGTCGGCCCCCGGCCGCGGGTGACGAAGTGCGCCAGGACGGCACGGTGCAGGTCGCGGGCGTCCGGCGCCAGGGCCCGCTGGCGCGCGGCCAGGGGCAGCAGGGCATTCAGGCGCGCGAGTCCGTCCAGTATCGCGCTGTCCCGGTTCATGGGATGCGAGACTTCGGCGGCGCTCACTTTTCCAGGTCGGTGATGGGCTTGTTGGTGAACAGATAGTCGTGCAGCTCGTGATCGAACTGCGGATCGCGCCGGCGTATCCATTCCAGGACCATGGCGGCGTGTTCCTTTTCTTCATCGCGATTATGGGCCAGTATGGCTCGAAGCTCGTCATCCTTGCAGGCGTCCACACGCTGGTTGTACCAGTCCACCGCCTCCAGCTCCTCCATCAGGGAAACGATGGCGCGGTGCATGTCCTTGGTCTTGTCGCTCAGATCCGTCAACGCTTCGTGCATGCCTTCATTGGCCATAAGGGCTCTCCCACAGTTGGATGAGAATTGCCGGCACCCCCGCGGTTGGCGGTGTCGGCGGACCGATCAGTCGTCAGCACTATCAAACCAGTCGACCACATGATTGGCAAGCTCGTCGGGATGCACATGCTCTTCGGACAGCACCCTGCCGTGAACCGAAATTCCCGCCTCCCGGACCGTGTCGGCCCGGCCTGACACCAGCGGGTGCCACCAGGCCAGGTCCCGACCCTCGGAAAGCCGGCGGTACGCGCAACTCGGCGGCAGCAGCCGCAGCAGCTCGGCCGTCAGCGGACGCAGTACCAGACAATCGGGCACCTGTTGCCGGCGGTGCGGGTAGTCGCTGCACCGGCAGCTGTCGGTATCCAGCAGCCGGCAGCCCACGGCGGTGAAGAACAACTCACCGCTGTCCTCGTCCTCCAGCTTGTACAGGCAGCAGCGTCCGCAGCCGTCGCACAGGGATTCCCACTCGGCATCGTCCATCTCGTCGAGGGGTTTGCTTTTCCAGAAGGGAGCGGCAGTGGCTGGCATAGGTCAGGGCCGAAAACGTGGAATGTTGAATCATGATGGGCCATGGCAGAGAGGGTCCTGCCTGGCGTCCGGATGTTCATGGTCGCGGTGGCCGGTTCACGGTCGATCGCCTCGGCTCGATCGGTCCGTCGGCAGTATGGTCGCCGCCTGCGCCACTGGCAATGGTGCAGCAGGCCGCGGCAACGGCGCAGCGGGCCGGGGGCGGATGGGGGCGCTTGCAACGGGACGCCGCCTTCGCTGTCCAACGACCCAGAGACGATGGACCCGCGGTCAGTGCCGGACAACACCCGCCACCAGCAGGATCAGGCCGGCGCTGGCCACCAGGGCATGGAGCACGACCACCACCACGGGCGGCGCTTCCTTGTCCAGCCGGAAGATGAACAGCAGCAGGCCGCCGACGGCTGCCAGGGCGAACACCAGCAGGGCGTCGTTGAATAGAATGACCCGCGGGCCGTTGAACACCCGGGCGGCCAACAGCCCCAGGGCCGTCAGCGCCAGGGCGCCGTGGGCGAGGGCCATGGGCAGGGACACGCGCTGACGGCGCACACCGCGAACGGCGAGCACCCCGCCGCCGGTCATGGCGACGATGAAGCTCAACAGGGCGACTTCCACCATGGGGCTCTCCGATCCGGAATCCGGGGGGCGTGCGGCCATTGTACCGGAGATGAACGCGGGGATCGTCGGGCCGAAGACGGCCTGCACCGCCCAGGGAGATCCACCTGAGCGCAGCTCGCCGGAACCGCTGGACCGGTGGCAACCCTACCGGCAGGTGCGCATGGAACAAGGACGATCGGTAGGCGCTAGCGCCGACATCTGCCGGCCGGCGGTGCCATGGTCAGCGGCGCAGACGCGTCGCCAGGTAGGGGCCCGTCAGCACGGTGATCCACAACAGCAGCAGGAGCCGGCCGCGCAGCAGGTTGTAGTCCTCCAGTAGCATGTCCCAGGGTTGATCGCCGACATAGTGAAAGACGCCGAACTCGAACGCCACGCCCAGCACCAGCCACAGCCCGCCCAGCGCCCACGCCTGGGTACCGGTAGGCCGCACCCAGCGCACGAACAGCACGATGGCTCCGAAGACAGCCGCGCAGGCCACCACGGTCATGATCTGATGGGCGGCCTGGGCACCGATGGCCGGCGCCACCAGGATGTCCCGCGCGATCCCCACCGCCACCACCACCATCAGTTGGGCCAGCCACCCCAGGATTGCTTCGGCGAACAGCATCGTGGCACCCACCCGGCGGGATCAGCCCTTGTCCAGGGCCGATATGCAGGGGGAGTAGCGCATGGCGTTCGCCGCTATAGGGCTGAAGGCGGCACCGACCATGCCCGCCGGCATGTCCACCACGCTTCCGCTCACGGCGAAGCCTTTGAATTCTTTGAGCATCGACTGCCTCCTTCCGCGCCGACGGCCTGTCGTTGCCGGCGCCCTTCCTGCCGGACGGCATGGCATTCCGTCCCTTGACCTTATAGCTGTAGAGTAAATTTTATGTCAATCCTGCTGAATTGTCCCGCCGCTATTGCGAAACCCGGCCCCATAGGGTGGCGGGAGGTTCTGATGGGCCGGGGCAGCGTGGCCGAGTCTGCGGACGGGTGGGCACAGTTGACGGCGGCTCTGGCGTGAGGGCCCGTGCCTGTTACCGGTGTCCGGCCGGCGCAACGGCGTGGCGACGCTGCATAATCGCGCTGGTGGCTTGCCTGGGTGCGACCCTGGCGCTGGCGGCGGCCGGGTCGCCGCCCCCTGCCACATCCCCCAAGGCGCCGCCGTTGGCCCACGTGCGCCAGTTGGACGCCATGTCCGGCCGGCTGGTGAGTCGCATCAAGGCCGGCACCGCCAAGGCGGCGCCCTTCCGCGTTCATGTGGCGGTCTACCGGGAAATGCTCCGGGAGCTCATGCTGGCCAACCCGGAGGTCGACAGGGTCGATCGGCTGCCCAATTCGCTGCTCATGAAGCTGGTGCGCATGGCCGCCCTGCTGCAGGCCGCGGCCGCCTGCCAGACCGGGCGCGACATCATCTGTTCGTTGACGTTGGTCAGCGAACTGGACCGTCAGCAACAGCGGCTCGGTGCCGCCCTGGATCACCGCCCGGGCAGAGAGGGCAGCTCTTGAACCGGGTCCTGGCCGGCGTGGGCGTCGAATTCGGTCGCACGGTGTGGTCCATCGCCGTAGAGGCGGGCCCCTGGGTCCTGTTGAGCCTGGTGGCGGGCGGACTGGTGCACGAGTTCGTCGCCTCCACCCGCCTGGCCCGATGGCTCGGTCGGCGCGGCCCGGTCGGCCTCGCCGCTGCCGTGCTGCTGGGTGCGCTGCTCCCCATCTGCAGTTGCGGCGTGGTTCCGCTGGCGGTCAGCTTCTACCGCGCCGGCCTGCGCACCGGCACGGTCATGGCGTTCACGGCGGCCACGCCCATCATCAACCCCGCCGCCGTGATCCTGTCCCTGGCGCTGCTCGGCCCCCGCATCACCGCGGCCTACGTGCTGCTCGGGCTGGTGCTGCCCGTGCTGCTGGGGTTGGCCACCGAGCGCTGGGGGGAGGGGCCCGTGGGTGCGGACGCCGGCGCGGCGGCAGTGCGGCCGCTGTCGCCGGAAGCGCCGCCGCCGGGCGGGTCCCTTGGGTGGCGAGTGGTGCGAGCGCTGGGGTGGGGCATACTGGAGCTCGGCCCCAGCATCGGTTTCTACCTGCTGGTGGGCGTGCTGCTGGCGGCCCTGGTGATGGTGCTGGTGCCCCAGGGCTGGATTGCGCACTATCTGGGGGGTAGCTCCCTGCTGGGGCTGGCGGCTGTGGCGCTGTTCGGCGCCAGCATCTACGTGTGCGCCGTGGCCAACATTCCCGTGGCTGCCACCCTGCTGGCCGCCGGTGCCGGCCCCGGCGCGGCCATCGTCTTCCTGGTGACCGGCACGGCCACCAACCTTCCCGAGCTGCTGGCCCTCTATCACACCATCGGCAAACGTACCGTGCTGCTCTATGCCTCGGCGCTGGTCGCGGCGTCCTTCGTCGCCGGCATGGTGGTCAATGCCTGGCTGTTGCCGGGGTTCATACCGGTGTTCGATCCCCTGCGCGGCCTGGACGGTGTTGCCGCCAGCGCCCGTTGGCAGCCCACCGTTTCTGCCGGTGTGGCCACGGCTTCGGTTTACCTGCTGGCCGTGCTCGGATGCTGGGGAGGCTGGCTGCGGATCCGGCGGCGCCTCAGGGGGAGGGACGACGCCGGCGGTTGCGGTGGTGGCTGCTGCGGAGCGGACTAGTGGTCCATGCGGGAAATAGTGTGTCTTTCAGAGCCACGCCAATGGGCCAAGGCAAGGCGCGCTGGGCAGGGAATGGCAGGCCCTTTCCAAGCAGCGCAACGCGGCATTGGTCCATTAGCGGGGCTCCCTTCGGGCCGGCCCACAAGCCCCTCGGCCGCGTTGCACTCGCTTGAATTGGCAACGCGGCCAGTCCGGCGCTTGTGCGCCCTGCCGATGAGGCTTGTGGACCGGCTGAGAGGCACACTATTTCCCGCATGGACCACTAGGGCCTGGCTAGTCTTCCGGCCAGCAACGGGCATGCAGGTGTCGCCAGTGCTGCATGGCCCGGTCGATCTCCTCCATGACTCTGCGCACCGGCTCGCGGGGGAACTCAAACAGCGGCTCCTCCAACGGCTCTGCGTGCAATCGGCGGTTCGCCGCTGGCGGATGGCGACCCTGAACGCCGGTCGGGCTGCCGGATGGATGGGCTGGGGGCCAAACGGGATCGCGGTCGAGCTTGCTCATGGCTCAGGGCGGACGGCTACCGGGAGATGGCGAACCCGTCATCGGTTCGCATCCACCTTAGCGCCGTTTCTTGTCAGCGGTGTGACAAGCCGTTCCCAAAATGCGGTGACGGGGCCACAGGCCCCGTCCGTTCCCCTCAGCGCTGCCGTGCGGCGTCTCTACTATACGTAGCGCGCTTCGCGCACCAGCGGGCAGCCGTCCTGTTCCCACTGGGCGATGCCGCCGGCCAGGCTGTACACTTCCTTGAAGCCCATGAGCTGCAGCGTCAGGGCCGCCATCGCCGAGCGCCCGCCGGTGGCGCAGTACAACGCCACCGGCCGTTCCCGGGCCTCGGACAGGGCGTCCACATGCTTGGGATAGGCGGGGTCGGCGGCGGCTTCGAGGATGCCGCGGGGCACCAGCAGGGCATCGGCGATATGCCCCTGTTCATGTTCGCTGGACTCACGCACATCCAGCACCAGCAGCTCCGGGCGTGTCTGCTGCAACTGCCGCAGCTGCTCTGGGGTGAGCTCCCGTATCCGGGCCCGTGCGGCGGCCACGAAATCCATCAGCGACAGGGGGGCGTTGTTCTCAAGCGCTTCGTACATGGTCGGGCTCCCGGGATCGATTCCGAAAAAGCGTGAAATCCTAAACCATCGGGCCGCTCCTGACCAACCGGTGTGGTGTGGTGCCGGTCCGTGCTCCATACTAGTTTGCACACACCATTCGTCGCAGAGCCTACCGGGTTCCCTGGGGCGAACGTGTTCGGTCGCCGTTGACAGGGGGTGCCGCTGCACCGTGCCGTGCCGCCCAGCCACATCGTCATGCCATGCCCGCCGTCGCGGGACGGAGGCCTGCGCTCCGTGAGTGTGAACCGTTTCGGGCGCACCGAATGGGCCGGCGCTTTCGGCGATCTCGGCACTCTCATTCCCTTCGTGGTGGCCTACGTCAACCTGCTGGGCATGGATCCGGCGGGTATCCTGCTGGCCTTCGGGATCGCAAAGGTGTGCTCGGGGCTGTTCTACCGTACGCCTTTCCCGGTCCAGCCCATGAAGGCCATCGGCGCCGCGGCCACCACCCAGGCGACCCAGAATTTCGTGGTCACCCCCGCTGCGGTGTACTCGGCCGGTCTGGTTACCGGCGTTGTCTGGCTGGCGCTGGCCGCCAGCGGACTTGCCGACCGCATTTCCAGGCTGACTCCCAAGCCGGTGGTGGCGGGCATCGTGCTGGGACTGGGGCTGAAATTCATGGGCCAGGGCATCGCCATGATGAGTACCGCCTGGTGGCTGGGGCTGGTGAGTCTGGTGGTGGCGCTGCTGCTGCTCGGCAATCAGCGCCTGCCGGCGATGTTCGTGCTGCTGCTGCTGGGTGCCGTGGCCGCCCTGTTCCAGCATCCCGATCTCGCCGGCCGCCTTGCCGCCATGCATCCCCATTTCCGCCTGCCCGTGTATCACCTCGGCGCCATCACGCCCGAGGCGTTCGCCGGCGGCGCCCTGCTGCTGGCGCTACCCCAGCTGCCACTCACGCTGGGGAATGCGTTGATCGCCGTCACCGAGGAAAACAACCGGCTGTTTCCGGACCGCCCGGTCACCGAGCGCCAGGTGGCGCTGACCACGGGTCTGATGAACCTGCTGGCTCCGGTGGTGGGCGGCGTTCCCATGTGCCACGGCGCCGGTGGCATGGCCGGACATGTGCGCTTCGGTGCCCGCACCGGTGGCGCGCTGATCATTCTCGGTGTGGCCCTGCTGGTGCTCGCCCTGTTCTTCAGCGATTCGGTGATGGTCCTGCTGTCGGCCTTTCCTGAGGCGGTGCTGGGTGTAATTCTGTTCCTGGCCGGGGCCCAGCTTGCCCTGGGGGCCCTTAAGGTGCAGCCGGAAACCGGGCCCCGCTTCGTGGCGGCCGTGACTACCGGGTTCGCCCTCTGGAACGTGGGGGCCGCCTTTGTCGCGGGTTTGGTGCTGCACCACTTGCTGCGCCGGGGCTGGGTGAAGCTCTGAGCCGGCGCAGGGTGAGGCATCACTGCCTCAATAGCAGATACTGCTGCTGCAGCACCGCGACCGCCGCGTCGGTGAAGTGGGCGGCGCAGTGCGCCATGGATGCGTTCTTCGTCTGCGCGGCCTGGTTCAGGGACGTGAGGGCAACGTGCATGAGCCGTCGCAGCCCGTCGTTCTGGACTGTGCCGCGCAGGCGTCCCCAGTCCCGGTCGGCTTGTGCTGCGACCTTGACCAACTCTGCCCAGTGGTATGGCTTGCCGTCGGTGAGCAACTCCGCCTTAAGGCTCGCATAGCTCAGTTCGTCCACCTGCACGGGTATGGTCAGTGCCGACGCATCCAGAGACAGGATCACTGTCCGGTAGGCTTCCACTGCTGCCATGCCCGCCGCCGCCAGGTCCGCCCGGCGTCGAGCCCGGCCCAACTCGTCGAGGCGGGCCTCGAACCCGCGGCGGGCGTCGGGCTTCAATTCCGGTATGACTTGGCCAACTTGGCCCTGGATGTCCGCGATGCTTTGGTCGACTCCATTTGTGTCCCTTTGCTCCGCAAAGCGCACAAGGTCCTCCAGCGGTGCTGCCACGCCCAGCAGGGTTTCATTGCGGTGGTGGGCAGCCGCCAGAGACGAGTCCGGCGGCGTGCGCGCTTGAGCGGGAGCGGGACCTGCACAAGTCAGCCATCCGGCGAACACAGCCCCCAGCCACCCGATTGTCTGCCATGCAGGCCTTCCTTGCGGATGTCCCATGGCCGTGCTCCATTACCGGTATCCATGTTCCACGGCTCTGAGGTGGCGAAGCGCACCTCCGGTGCAGCGATGTGATTGCCGGCTGAGGGGGATCGGGCCTGCTGACGCAGCTCTGGGAAAACGGCCCGAACGACCCCTATAGATAACACTATAGCCCGCTGTGGGGCTCAGTCGTCCGGCGGGGCGGCCGTGCACGCCCGCCCGGCCCCGGCGAGGCGACCGCCAGCCGCCGCCCCGGGTCTACAATAGGGTGCACAGGGCGCCTCGGTTGTGGGGGTTTCGGCCCTGCAGGCCCGCTACGCTGTTGGGGAAAAATGGATTGGCGAACAAGGGTTCACCCAATAAGGCAAAGGCCGTGCCCCGCCGGGACCGGCTCAGCGTCTGTCGATGCGGAAAGATCTGCTCGGATTATCCCCGCTGTCGACACGGCACCGAGGCGGGTTCGCGCCCTGCCCGCGGGACCGGCGGCGGCAGGAAGCCAGGCCAGTGAGCGTTCAGCCGGTGTCGGATTGCCGTGAGCCCCGTTCGCTCAGCCGTTCGGCCATGAAGCGCTGCCACACTTCATTGGGTTCCCACACGTCAGTGACTGCGGTCAATGCGTCTTCCGCAGCCCACCCCTGTTCCAGGATTCGATACAACGCCACGAAGACCGATACCCGTTTGTTGGCTGCGCAGTGTACGAACACCCGGCGGCTTTCAATGGTCCCCATCAGGGCGAAGAAGCGTTCCAATGCCTCCGGCTCGGGTCGTTCCCATGCCACCGGGATGTGGACGTACTCGAGGCCCAGTGCCTGCACCAGGCCCTGCTCGTCGTCCAGGGCATAGGGCGCGCCGGTCAGACCCAGGTTCACGACCATTTCATAGCCGCTGTCGGCCACCGCCACCAGCTCGTCCTCGGACGGTTGTCCGCCGGTCGCCAGTCGCCCTGACAACTGCCGCCAGTTGAGAATGCCTTCCGGGGATGAAGTCTTCATGGGTGCACCGCCTCGTGTGCTCAGGTGCGGATCGCTTCCAGCACGCCGTCCCAGAATGCCAGTCGGGCGGCTACCGCCTGTTCGGCGGCCGCCACGGCCTCAGCCTGTCTGGTTGGATCGTCCCCGCACAGCCCGTTGAGCAGGCGCAGGGACAAGGGGGCATGAAAGTCCTCGTCGAGGTGAATATGACGATTCAGATAGTAGTGGAACACCGGCGCCTGACGAACGGTGACGCCCATATTCTGCAGGAACGCCCTGAACATGCAGGGGATGACATGTTCCCGGCCGAGGGCCAGGGCCGCGGCCACCACATGGGGCTTGCCGGTCTCGATGAAGTCGAACGTGGTGCCGGTGAAGGCCCTGGCCGGGGGAGGTACCTGATGGCCTTCCAGCGCCTGCCGGATGCCGCGCTCCCGCACATCGCGGATGAAGGTCATGACCGGGGCGGTGTCGGCGCCGATCTCCGCCATGGCGCCCAGGTAAAGCTCGAAATGGCTGGAGAACGCGCCCTGCTTCCCGCCATCGGGCGGACCCTGATCGGATTCCTCCTCCAGCACCAGCTCGTTGATGAACCGTCGTACGTCGCCGTCGCCATCAGGTACCCAGGGCACCCGGGCGGGGGCGACCGTGTTCTGTAGGGACTTGATCAGCGACATGAAGTCCCACACCGAGTAGACATGGTGCGCCATGAACAAGCGCAGGTCCCTGACGGTGGCCACTGCCTCATAGACGGGGTGAGCGGCGAGCCGTGCCCGGAACGATTCGATGAGCTGCGGGGGAATGACTGCGGTCATGAATGGCACTGCTGGGAGGTGATATGCCCATCGCCGGCGGCGGCGTCGAATGGTCCGTCGCACACTGCAGGAAACTTTGCGAGGCGCGGGGGACCGACCCTTCAGGTTAGAACCGATCTCAAAATGCGTCTCACCCGCCAATGCTGCGTTGCGAAACACGCTGCGGTGCACATTTACTTATGTAAACTGCGCTCCTCGCGCGTTCCGCGCCTTGCCTTGACAGCCGATCCGCTATTTTGAGATTGGTTCTAGTCTAGCATTACCGGTCGCGGCGCCGCATCGATGTTGACGGCGCCCGGCCCGTTCAGTGCGACGACTTGCCTTTACGGCGCGCGCGCCATGGGGCGGTGCCTTTCAGGAGCCCCAGGGACGTTGCGAGCAGCACCAGCGAACCGGGATCCGGAATACTCTGCGGCGGCACCCGACCCCCGGTGGTGACCATGGCAGACTGGGTGAAGGGGGTGCCGAAGACGTTACCCCCCGGGCTGCAGGCGCCGTTGGAATCCGTTCCACCCGTTTCGCAACCGTACGCAACAGCGAATGTGCCGACCGGCAACGCACTGGCAAAATCCACCGTGACCGAGCCGTCGCCAGTCATGCCCGTACCGGTCAGCGAATACACGCCGATGCCGAAACGATTGGCGGTGATGCCATTGACGGCGAGTTCCGCGGCGCTCCAGTTGGTGAAGCTTTCCGATGCGCTCCCGGAGTCCTGCAGGCCGACGAAGTCGTAGACGCTGCCCTTGAACCCGGCCGTGTAGGCGCCTGCGTAGCCGTTGCTGTCCCACTTCGTCGTCGTTGTGGGGTAGACGTCGGGGCCGCCGGCCACACCAATGCCCGCCGACAGGGTGATGCCGGGCAACGACAGGGCGCCGGTGGTGTTGGGGATACCGACGATCAGCAGGAGCGGATTGGCCAGGGTCGGTTGGCCGCTTCCATTCTCGGTGATGGTCAGTGAGCTCGCGCCGACGCCGTTGACCTCCGAGCCATAGACCGGACACCCCGGAGGGGCCGCGCAGCTCGAATCCCCGAGGAACAGGACCTCCGGGTCCAGTATCGCTCCTGCCTTGGCGCTGCCTGACCAGCCGATCAGTCCCGCCAGCAAGAGGAGCAGCAACCACCACCCGGTGCCGGCGGATCGTGCGCGCAGGGAACCGGCCCGCGGGAATCCGGTTGCAGGGCCAAGTGAACGTGCGCGGGCGGAGGCGATGGCTGCCAGCCTGTTCGCGCGGGTGTGGGTGCTGGAATGACGGATCATGGCCAACCTCCTGCGATGCGCCCGGCCTGCTTTCGGGGCGACTCCTAATCTATTGCGTAATACGCAGCCATTTCCGTGCCAAGGCGTAAAATATCCAGATGAGTGAATAAGTTAGCCTATCCGGTGGCAAAACGTCCTGTAAAATTTCCGGACAGCCCCGGTTAAGGCCCCGTATTGTCGCTGCCTATGGGTTGCGGACGGGCTTGCCGGTCCCGTTGGCTGACTATTCAACAATTTCGGCCGGGGTTTGGTGGGCACTTTCAACAACGGCACCTGCCCGCCGGCACGTTGTCGGCCTCGGTCGAGGCAATAGCTGCCCGGGCCGGTTCATCCGGCCGTAAGATTTGTTGACGCCC
>Ga0307441_1000186_pt1 | contig 24185 bp, 21 predicted proteins | sample SalMarWE160420MG_FD_202149 | JGI IMG/M metagenome (GOLD analysis project Ga0307441, IMG submission 202149) | Salt marsh sediment microbial communities from the Plum Island Ecosystem LTER, Massachusetts, United States - WE1604-20 | ecosystem: Environmental > Aquatic > Marine > Intertidal zone >... | reverse complement strand
AATTTGTCATTTGCTGCCGAAGTGAATAAATCTACGTTATTGATTTTATTGCTTCTTATTTTTATTCCTTAATTTCTGCAGCAAAGCTTATTTAAATTTTTTATTAATGTCAATTAATTTTTCAGAAGTTTCTATTCACTTACTTATAAATTTTCTAATAATTCAGTCAGTGAGTCACTATCAAAAACCGGCTGTTTACAAATATAATTCTGACAAACATACACCGCTGTTTTATTTTCAATTTGTTTGTAGTTTGAAATAAATGGAGCTATTTGGGCCAAATCTTCTACATGAGATAAATTAAACAATATTGTTTTGTTAGGAAGATAGATATTTCTTACTTTTTTTAATAATTCATTTGAAATGTCTGTTTTATAACTACCTGCTATAACAATTTCATATGTTGGACCGAATGCAAAATCGAGTGAAATAAGTGCTTGCGTAAATGCCGACGGCATTGAATTCAAATTGTACGAAAATGTTTTACTGATTTGCGATGCTTTACTCTCATAATCAGTGTTTCCGGTTATTCTGCCGATTCTTAGTAAATTAAGTATTGCAGCAGAATTACCTGAAGGTACTGCACCATCATATATTTCTTTTTTGCGAATTAAGATCTCTTCTGTTTCTTTATTTGTAAAGAAAAATCCCCCATCCTTTTCATCCCAGAAATAATTTATAAAGTCTTTATTCAGCTTAATCGCAGACTCCAAATATTTTATATTAAAGCCGGCTTCATATAAATCAAGTAATGAAGTGATAAAAAAGGCATAATCGTCTATATTTGCAGGAATTGCAGCTTCTTTTCTGTAACGATGCATAAGTTTACCATCATTATTCATTAAAAAATGAGTAATAAAATCTGCAGCTTTTTCTGCTGCGGATAAATATTTTTCATCATAAAATGCCTGGTAAGCTTTTGCAAAGGCAGAGATCATTAAAGAATTCCAATCGGTTAAAATTTTATCGTCTTTGAAAGGATGAATTCTATTCTCACGGTAATTAAAAATCTTTTGACGGATCACTTCGATTTTATGCCGGACTTCTTCTTCCGATAAATTTAATTCAACCGCTAATTCATCAACAGATTTTTTTATGTGAAGGATATTTGTCCCATTTACAATACCATTAACATGATCAATCCAATTTCCGCCGGGTTCAACATTAAAAATATTTTTAACGAGTTTTATTTCATCTTCATTTAAAAAAGATTTAAATTCATCCGCATCCCATAGGTAGAATTTGCCTTCTTCCCCTTCACTGTCTGCATCTTCAGCAGAATAAAAACCGCCTTCCGCAGATGTCATATCCCTTAAAACATAAGCTAAAATTTCTTCGGCCGAATTTTTATAAAATGAATTTTTTGTTATCTGATACGCTTCAATAAAAACCTGAACTAATTGAGCCTGATCATAAAGCATCTTTTCAAAATGCGGTACAAGCCATTCACCATCGGTTGAATACCGGTGAAAACCAAAGCCTATATGATCATATATTCCTCCCTGCCGCATTTTTGTTAGTGTCTTTTCCACCATAGTCAATGCATTGGGATCCTTTTTTCGTTTCCAGTATCTTAAAAGAAAGATTAAATTATGAGGGGTCGGAAATTTCGGCGATTCTCCGAATCCGCCGTTTACAGGATCAAATCTCTTTAAAAATTCATTATATGCTTTATCAAAAATTTCTATGCCTATTTCCTGCACCGACTTTTTTAATTCCGATCCTTTAAATGCATTTGAAATATCTTCCGCAGCTTTTAATATATCTTCTTTTTTAGTTTTCCAGAGTTCACTTATTTTCGGCAGAAGCTCAAGCAAACCCGTTCTTCCGAAACGGGTTTCTCTCGGAAAATAGGTACCTGCAAAAAACGGTTTTTTATCGGGCGTCATTATTATCGTCATCGGCCAGCCGCCGCTGCCTGTCAGCATCTGGCAGACAGTCATATAAATACTGTCAATATCAGGCCGTTCTTCTCTATCGACTTTTATTGAAATAAAAGAATCATTCATTAAGGCAGCAACTTCTTCATTTTCAAAGGATTCGTGTTCCATTACATGACACCAATGACAGGTAGAATAACCTATTGATAAGAAAACCGGCTTATCCTCTTTCTCGGCTTTATTAAAAGCTTCATCCGACCATGGAAACCAGTCAACCGGGTTATTTGCATGCTGAAGGAGATACGGACTTTTTTCTTTAGATAATCTGTTGCTAAATCTTTTCATAATCTGCTTTTTTTTGCTTTAAGTTTTAAACAATACTATTTTAACAATTAAAATTCAATTATTAATATCCTGTTATTAAATAAAGAAATTATTAAACTTGAATAAAATAGGTGGGGTAATGTAATTAGAGTCTCTTATTTTTAACTAAGTTTGACTTTAACCTCCACTTTTTAATGAATTGTTAAAATAAGGCCTTTTTAATAAGTTTGTTTGTTATATTATTTTAATTTGCAGTATTTTATAAAAGCATTTTATGGATTGAAATAGGAGGCTTATAATTCCTGCTTAAATTATAAACATCAATTTTATAAAAGTAAATAAACTATTCAAAATTTTACAGCTGCCATAAGTGCGTCTAAAAATCTAAAAAAATATTTAATTAAAGATATCAAAAGTAATTTATGTCAAAACCACTAATTTGGGTAACCGGTGTATTAGTTTTATTCATGTTATTATTCATCCTTGAAAAAGAAACAAAAAGAGTTGATGTTCAGCAGAAAGGTGCACCGCCTGAAATAGGTCAGCAAACAGGAACATCGAACAAGCCGCAAACGCCGGAACAGATGGTTGTCAGTTTAGGGTGTACAGGCTGCCACGGCGCGGACTTAGCAGGTACAAAAATGGCTCCCGACTTGCATAACGTTAAAAACGAATGGTCGAGAGATAAGCTTATTAACTTTCTTAGGAATCCGTCGTCTTATATGAATTCGGATAAACTAAAACAATTAAAAGAAAAATACCCGAATGTTATGATGCCGTCGTTCAGCAACATAGATGTAAAGGAATTAGGCAAGATAGCAGACTATTTACTTAAGCTGAAAAATTAAAACATTTTTTATTAATCTACTGGTGCATTTGGAAAGCGCTATTTTATAAAATTTGTAATATTCTAAGTGGGGGAAGTATTAAAATATGAACTCATCTATCTTTATAAAAAATAAATCATATTTCATCCCTGCCGGCAGAAATTTAATAAACGTAAAAGTCCTCTGCGCATTAATAATCTGTTTAAATCTTATAATAATCGGGACAATAAGAATTTTGTCATATTCAAGAGAAAGTATTATTTCTGAAATTGTTGAAGATACAATTTTTCACCATTTTGCTTACCTGCCTGAAGATCAATTCAATGTAACATTCATTAAAATTTTAGCTACTCCTTCACTTATTGCTTTAATTTATTTTTTATTAAGAGGGCTAAATAATAAATATATAAAAGCATTGAGATACAGGATAATTAATCGTCGGGACAAAGTAAACTTCAAACCCTTCATGTTCCGATTACAACTTATTGTTATGATTACCTTATGCTGGATACCGATTGAATTATTAAAGTTTTATTTAAAAAATGAATTCTATCCTTATTCCAGCCTTGAAGATCCTTTTTTAAATTTTATAATTTTAGTTGTTGGAGGGATAATAACTCTGGTTTTAATGAAATATCTTCCGTTTGAACCATTATTCACAAAAAGAAATGATTAAAATTGTTATTATTTATCAACTCGTTAAACCGTTGATTCAATTTCCCCTATAGAAATAAACAAGATGTGGTGTAAGTACTATTAATGAAGATAAATAAAGAGACGGGTCAAGCCCGTCTCTGATATCAGCAAAATTACGCGATTGTAATTTTCTTTTCAAGATAAACGTCCTGAATTGTATTGAGGAGTTTAACTCCTTCAGCCATCGGACGCTGGAAAGCTTTTCTACCTGAAATCAATCCCATACCGCCTGCTCTTTTATTAATGACTGCGGTTTTTGCAGCTTCGGCAAAATCATTAGCACCTGATGCGCCGCCGCTGTTGATTAATCCGGCTCTTCCCATATAATTATTTATAACCTGGTAGCGGGTTAAATCAATCGGATTATCGGATGAAAGATCGGTATAAACTTTTTTGCTTGTCTTACCGAATTTTAACGCTTCAAATCCACCGTTGCATTCCGGAAGCTTCTGCTTAATAATATCGGCTTCAATTGTAACGCCAAGGTGATTTGCCTGGCCTGTTAAATCTGCGGCTACATGATAATCTTTTTCTTTTGTTTTGAAATCCGGGTTTCTTAAGTAGCACCATAAAATGGTTGCCAATCCCATTTCGTGTGCAAACTGGAACGCCTGGCTTACTTCAACAATCTGACGGTTGCTTTCTGCCGAACCGAAATAAATTGTTGCTCCAACTGCAGCTGCACCCAAGTCATACGCCTGTTCAACACTTGCAAACAAAATCTGATCATACTTGTTGGGATAAGTTAAAAGTTCATTATGATTTAATTTTACTATGAAAGGAATTTTATGCGCATATTTTCTTGAGGTCATTCCTAAAACGCCAAGAGTTGAAGCAACCGCGTTACAGCCGCCTTCAACTGCCAGTTTAACTATATTTTCCGGATCAAAATATTCCGGGTTAGGTGCAAAAGACGCGCCTGCCGTATGTTCAATTCCCTGATCTACAGGAAGTATTGATACGTACCCTGTTCCGGCTAATCTGCCCGACATAAAAATCCATTGAAGGTTTTTTAGCACATTAATGTTTCTGTCGGATTGAGAAAATATTCTATCGACGAAATCAGGGCCGGGTAAATTCAATTTATCTTTAGGAAATTTAGCTTTATATGTTAATAAAGAATCGCCTTCTTTTCCTAATAATTCTTTAATTTTATCTAGCATTATTACTCCCGTTAAATTTAATTATTATTCAATATTTTCTAAAAATATCATGACAAAAATAAGTCTAATTCGTTTTGAATTCAATTAAATAAGGTTATTATAAAATATATTATTGCAGGTGGTTTATAAATATGAGGTTATTTGAATAAAATTATTATTCGAAAATCTTCTTATACCGATTGAATTACGGTTTTATTTAATTTTGCTGTCGATATGATTAAATATATTTACGGCATGATATCTTGAATTTTCTATAAACCACTTCCCGGTATCCATTCCGCTGCAGACCACGCCGGCTAAGTAAATACCGTTTTTATTTGTTTCATACGTATCAGGATCAAAACAAGGAATTTTATCCTCTCCGCTTAAAATTTTTATCCCTGCTTTCTCAAGCAACGAATAATCCGAATGATAACCGGTCATAGCAAAGACAAAATCATTTTCAATGGTAATTTTTCCTTCCGGTGTCTGAATGTCAACTTCATTTTCTCTAATACTAATTAAATTGGAATGAAAGTAGGCTTTAATAGAGCCTTCCTTTATACGGTTATCAATATCGGGTTTAACCCAGTACTTAACATTATCCTTAATGCCGTCTTCCCGTATTACTATTGTTACTTCGGAGCCTCTGCGGTAAGTTTCAAGTGCCACATCAACTGCCGAATTAGCCGCACCGATAACAACAAGTTTCAGATATGCATACGGATGAGCTTCGATAAAATAATGTTTTACCTTCGGAAGATCTTCGCCGGGAATGTTCAAGTAATTGGGCTTATCGAAAAAACCGGTTGCTATAATCAGCTTTTTGCAATTATAATTTCCTTTATTTGTAGTTATCTCATATCCCTTTCCAATATCGTTTACATCCAAAACAGTTTCATATGTTTTTACATTTAACTTCCACGCATGTTTTGCTCTTCGATAATATTCCAGGGATTCTCTTCGGGTCGGTTTATCGCCGTAAGAAACAAACGGTACATCTCCGATTTCCAATCTTTCGGAAGTTGAAAAGAACGTCATGTTGGTAGGATAATTATAAATGGAATTAACCAGGCAGCCTTTTTCAATTATCAAATGGGAATAATTTCTTTTTACCGCTTCAATTCCGCAGGATAAACCGATAGGACCGGCGCCGATTATGATTACATCAAAAGTATTGTTAGGCATTTTTATTTCTATAAATATTTAAGATATACTCAAATTTAAATATTTATCAAAATAAATTATTTGATTTGAGTAATATCTTAATATTTTAATTATTTTGATCAGCGAAACTAAAAAACGATCAAAATAAATTCCGGGGCTAATTCTTTTTTGTTGACGTGGTATCACTAACGATTTCAATCAATGCACTTGTAACAGTTTCTCCCTGATCATTTAATAAAAAGACCCTGTAAATCCCCGGCTCTTCAAATCTCAAATCATTTTCCTGGTTCCTGGTAAAAAATACATAGCTCTGATCCGGGCTGATTACATAACTGAATTTTTTGTAAAACTCAAATTTATCTTCTTTAGGATTATATTTATCAAATTCAATAAATACATTACTCAGATCCATCGGCTTATCGCATTTAACCATTATAGTCAAATACCCGACGGTAAAACGGTCGCTTATTCCAACTTCCCCGAGTTTGCTGTCGTATCTTTCACAAAAATACATTACCGGAGAACTCTGCGCATAAGCAGCGGATTTGATTCCGAAAAGGAATAGGTATAAAAACAGCGAAAAGACGATTCCATAATTTTTCATTTATAATCCTCTCAGTTTGTTTGAATTCTATTTTAATTATTCAATATTATTTGTATTTAATTTTAGAAAAGATGACTTAATATGAATAAAGATTTAATAACAACATCTAAAGAAAAAGCCGATGGAAATTATACTAAATATTTATGCTAAAAGTAATTCAAAGAAAATTGAGCTAAAAATAATTAACATTAAGATAATTGTACTGCACTAATTTAATTTTTATTTTTACACGTTTTTTAATTTTATTATGCTTGAATGAACTGTAATTTTCATGTATTTCAAATTTGTAATTTTCAATGAATAATCATCTCCCTATTAAACATATTTGTTTCGATCTTGACGGAACAATTATAGATTCATACAGCACAATTTACAAAACAACCGCAAAAACTCTTGAAATATTAAAAATAACCGAGAAATTGCCGGAAGATGAATTTTATAAAAGAATCGGCCATCATTTTATAGATATTTTTAGTGAAATGGATATTCCCGTAAATGATTTTGATGAATTTATAGAAATATATAAGGAAAATTATTTCGAATTTATTGATGATTCGAAAATTTTTCCGGGTGTAATCAGTACACTCGAATTTTTAAACAAGAATAATATTCTCGTTTCTCTGTTAACAACTAAATCCCAGGACCAGGCAGATAAAATTATTGATCATTTCAATCTTAGAAGAAATTTTACTTATGTTATGGGCAGAAGAGATGGCGTTGCCAACAAGCCGTCGGGAGAACCATTGCAATTAATTTGCGGTGAGATTAAAGTAGATCCGTATAATTCTTTAATGGTTGGTGATACGGAACTTGATATTAGATGCGGGAAAAATGCAAAGGCCAAAACCTGTGCGGCTTTGTACGGCTATCGTACAAAGGAAGCTATGGAAGCAGAAAACCCAAATTATTTAATAAATGACATTAAAGAATTACAAAACATTTTAAAAGAAAATATTTTTTAACAACGATTTAATTTTCCTCAAGTTGCATCAATATATACAAGAGATAATATTTCACCCTCAATAATTGATTTAATAAAAATAACTGAGCATGATGTATATATAAGAATACTGTTGTTTAAGTATTAATTGAAATATTTAAAGTTTCGCCTTCGGTTTTAGCTATAACTGCAGCACCGCATGAATCGCTCCAGACATTGACTGTGGTTCTGCACATATCAAGGATTCTATCAACGGCAAGAATTAAACCGACACCTTCTAACGGTAAACCTACTGCCGTTAAAACAATTGTAAGCATAACCAAGCCTGCCATAGGTACGGCCGCAGCACCGATAGAAGCAAGAAGTGCTGTAATTACTATTATAATCTGGTGAAAGAAATCCATTTGAATTCCATATGCCTGTGCAATAAAAATTGCAGCAACACATTCATATAAAGCAGTGCCATCCATATTAATTGTAGCTCCCAAAGGAAGGACAAAACTCGATACTTTATTTGAAACACCGACTTCATTTTCTATTGCATCTATTGTCAACGGCAGAGTTGCTCCGGATGAAGAGGTTGAAAATGCTGTCAGCAGCGGAGTAGTCATTAACTTAAAATGCTTCCAAGGATTTCCTTTACCGATAAACCTTAAAATTAATGGAAGAGTTATAAAAGCATGAAACATTAATCCGAGTAAAACACACGACATATAAAGACCAAGCCTGCCGGCAATTTCAATAAGTGCAGCTTTATCCCCGGCCTGTTCAGCAACTACACCAGCTACAATTCCAAAAATTCCAAGCGGAGTAAATTTGATAATAAAGGAAGTAATCTTCATCATTACTTCAAAACCGCCGTTAAATAAATTAATTATTGGCTTTTTATATTCCTCGGCAATTTTTGTAATAAAGTAGCCGAGCAATATTGAAAAGAATATTATTGCCAGCATATCTGCGGAAGCAAGAGCTGTAAAAATATTATCCGGTACTATTTTTAATAAGATACCGCCTATTCCATGTGAAACAGCATGCAACCCTGCAACTTCTTTTTTTAATCCGAGATCTGCGCCGACTCCCGGTTTAATTATATCTACGAGTATTTGTCCTACAATAATTGCCGCCAAACTTGTAATTATATAGTATGAAAAAGTTTTCAAACCCATTTTGCCAAGATTTTGAGCAGCCCCCACATTTACAACTCCCGATACAATTGAAGTAAGAACGAGCGGAACGATTATCATCTTTAAGGCACGTAGGAATAAATCGCCCATCCATTTTACATCTTTAACATTTTCCGGGAATAATAATCCGTAGATTGCACCTAAGACAAGAGCAATTAAAATTTGCCAGTGAAGCTTTAATTTTATTTTAAACATGAGACTAGTTTATTTTTGTTAAAAATTACTAATCACCCCTTTTAACTCTATTGGTAAACTGAAAAAATAGTGTTTATATCAGCTTACTTAATATTTCGTCGCAGACAGCATATCCGCTTTTAGTGAGATGCAGGAAATTATCTTTTAATTCAGCTAAATTCCTTTCATCTAATTTTTTAATATAATTAAAATTTCGATTTATCCAACTTTTCCCGAATTTTTTTTCTAATTCAATTAGATTAATACCTTTACTTCGCAGCGCCAGCATTACATATTCATTCAAAGCCATTTTATCATTAATCATTTCATAATTTGCAGCTGCACTTCCATTTTTTTCAATCTCCGATATATAATGTTTTAAGCTTGAAAAATTCCACCACCGCTTGCCATCTACAAATGAATGCGCGGAAGGACCAAAACTTAAATAATCCATGTATCTCCAGTATGCATTATTATGCCGGCATTCATAACCCGGTTTTGTAAAATTTGAAACTTCATACTGGCTAAAACCGTTAGAAAGCAGGAAATCAATAGTTAATTCATATAATTCGGCATCATAATCTTCATCCTGAATTTCAACCTTACCGTCAAGGACCATTTTATTTAAAATTGTACCGCTTTCTAAAATTAAGCTGTATGCAGAGATATGATTAACGGGTAAATCCACTGCCTTCTGCAAATTATATTTCCATTTGTCTTTTGTTTGACCCGGAAGGTTAAAAATCAAATCGATACTTATATTATCAAATCCAGAATTCCTTGCGTCATGCACTGTTTTAATTGCAGTTTGTTTGTCATGAATCCTTGTAAGGAATTTCAGATCGTTATCATGAAATGATTGGATACCTATACTTATTCTGTTTATTCCAATCTTACGGAATTCTCCAAGTTTATTTTTATCGATTGTACCGGGATTAGTTTCCATTGTAATTTCGGCATCATTACTAATTTGATAATTATCTCTTAGAGTTAACATTATTTCTTTCAGATAATCCGGCGTCATTAAAGACGGCGTACCGCCGCCGAAATAAATTGATGAAAAGATATGATCGTTTGAATATAAACCCGAATAATATTTTATCTCTTTCTGAACAGCCGCTAGAAAGTTTGAGATATTATCGGTTGTAATGATTGAATAAAAATCGCAGTAGATACACTTATGATCACAAAAGGGAATATGAATATATAAAGCCGAGTCTTTCATATTATTAAATCACAAAAAACTAAAACCTTATGAAAAGTGAATTTATGGTGATCAAATGAGATAATTTTTATCGGCAAGTATACAAAAATAAAAAGACCTATGCAGTCCAAACTGCACAGGCCTTTAAGCAAAACTTTACCAATTTATTAGAGTTTCGTTTTCATTTCAAAAATGACGTCAACGGCACCTACTAATTCAAAAGTTGAAGTAGAAGATTGAATGTTGGTAACAGAAATGGTAGCAAGAAAAGTTTTATTCGATAACATTGATAAATAAGAATTCACTTTTTCAATGTCGGAGCTGGTTAAAGTAAATTCAAGAGGCGTCTTTTGGTAATTAGCCGGGGTTAACTTTCCAAGCGTAAGCGAAAATAATGTATTGCCGTCTTTATCTGCCAAGGTAAATTCAATGTTTCCACTTAAATCGGCCGGAGTTACACTAACTGTTCGATACTCTGCATGAAGAAGTTTTATGTTTTCAATCTTTTCCTCATAATTCTGATATACCGAAGAAGAATCTAAAGATACTTCCTGAGTAAGAGTATGAGTACTGGGATTGCTGTTTATAATAAATTTTTCGGTAATCGGAACATTTTGAGTAACTGAATTAAAAGAATCCAGAATACATCCGTTCAAAGAAAATAAAGTCAATACTATTACAACTATAAAAGATTTTAATAAATATTTTTTCATTTTTCTTTCCTCACTAAAAATCTAATGATATGCCGCCGGTTAAGACGGATTGGGAGCTAATGTTATAATCTACATTAAATACCAACACAACAAGCTTAAGAGAAGCTCCGACAATAAGGCGGAAATTATCTTTGCCATTAATGCTGACACTAATATTCCTTGTTTGACGAAGCAGCGGGTCCGGGCTGCCCGGATCGCCATTTAAAGTATAGCTTAAGTCAAATTTTGAGGTTTCGTACTGAATTCCGCCGTATGCAGTAAACATGCCTAAGGTTTTACTTACTTCGCCATTTACTGCAAAGGTGCTGGCAGTAATAATATCCTGCAGTGTTAATTTATTATATAGAACCTGTACGGCTAAATCTACCGGCAGCAAAGGAATATACTGACTGATATTATGTCTTATACCGATGCCGAAGAAATTTAAATTTTTATCGCCGACTTTAATTTGGGGTAAGTATCTAATTAATAATTCGGTTCCCATTAAACTTCCTGTAATTTGAGGCATATAAAACGGTGTACCCGATTGATCAATTCCGTTAACAAATGATAAATATCCGTTGGGCCCTGTATAAACTGCTGCTTTATTACCCCAAAATGTGGCGGTCGGTTCGGTTGCAGTATATCCTGCAGGCAGGGTCGGAGTAAATGTTTTTTGATCATTAGGAATAAAAATATACATTGCTCTAAAACTTATTGAAAACCCGAATAAAGTCGGAACATAAGCAGTATGGAATCCCCCAGAGTTTAAACCCTCTCCCAGGCTTGTAACAAATGGCTGTGCGAATCCGTTAATATTATTCTCTGCAAAACTAGCAAACTGATCCTGCTGGGAATACGAAATTTTTACAGCAAATAATAAAACAAGTAACACATAGAAACATTTTCTCATTATCACCCTCACTTTTAATGATAAATAAAAATCCGCTTTTAAAAGATAGCAAACATGAGTTTAAGTGCAAGCAAAATAAATGCCAGATTTAGTATTCCCCAATTCTTCGCATTTATAAAAAAGAAACTTTACAAAACGTTGATAAAAACAACTTTTACAAATTTTATGAATTTAAATGGCTTAAATAAAACTAGTAACCCATCAATTCTTTAGCGCTTTCAATGCTTACTTCGGTAATTTTTTCCCCGCTCATTAATTTAGCAACTTCTTTAATTCTTTCTTCCTTATTTAGTTTTCGAATTGAACTAATTACCCGGCTTTCAATTTGCTTTTTCTCAACTGCATAATGCTGATCGGCTAAACCGGCAATTTGAGGTAAGTGAGTTATTGAAATTATTTGATGATATGAAGCAAGAGATTTTAATGAATTACCGACTTTCTGCGCAACCCTGCCGCTTACACCGGTATCAATTTCATCAAAAATTAATAAAGGCAGCTTATCGTTTTTTGCCAGGATTGTTTTTAGCGCCAGCATAATTCTGGAAATCTCTCCGCCTGATGCAACTTTGGCTAAAGGTTTTACGTCTTCACCCTGGTTTGTAGAAATAAAGAATTCCACTTCATCATAACCTGATGAATTGAATTTAAATTGTTTGCCGTTAACAATAATATAATTTCCGGTTTCCTTATCCGCAGGCATTTGATTTATCTTAACCTCAAAAACTGAATTTGGAATTCCTAAATCGCCTAAAACTTCCTTAACTTCTTTTTGAATTTTTTTAGAAATTGTTTTTCTTTTTTGCGACAGAATCTCGGCTGCTTCGCCGCATTTTTTTCTTAATTCATTTAATTTTTTTTCTAGAACGGAAATATTTTCCGCGTAATTTTCAGCCAGATCGAATTCTTCGCCGATTTTATTTCGATGTTCAATAACCGCTTTAATAGTCCCGCCGTATTTTTTCTTAAGTAAATTTAAAGATCCTAATCTATTTCTAATCGCCTCTAAATTATCGGGATCTAAATCTATCCGGGAATTATAATCTCTAATAAATTTGGAAATTTCATTTATCAAGGTCTTTGCTGTTTCAAAATCTCCTTTTATTTCCGTAAATGATTTATCAATTTCATCAAGCACCGAAAGTTCATTTTCGATTTTTGCAAGTCTATCGTTTACGGAATTTTCCGATTCATATAATGCTTCATAAATTCCGGAAGTCAGTTCCATAAGCTTTTCGGAATTCTCAAGGATTTTCAAATCATTAATTAGTTTTTCTTCTTCACCTTCTTCGGGAGAGATAGCATCGATTTCTTTTATCTGGTAAGCATAAAAGTCCTTTCTCTCTTTGATGGACATTTCCTTTTTCTTTAATGAATTTAGTTCTCCGTCCAGTATTATTAAAGAATCATAAAGAGTTTTGAAATTAGTCAAATCGTTTTCAAGGTTTCCGAACTCGTCCAGAAAATCTATATGCGTTTCGGTTCTTAGTAATGATTGATGTTCATGCTGTCCGTGAAGGTCGACAAGAAGATTTCCTGCATCTTTAATTACAGATAAAGAAACAGGCGTGTCATTTAAAAAGCAGCGGTTGGAACCTTTAGCTGAAATTTCCCTTCTCATAATCAGTTCGGGGGAAAATTCTATTTCATTTTCTTCCAGGATTTTTTTTACTTTTTTATTTCCCTCAACTTCAAAAATCCCTTCAACTATGGATTTTGAAGCCCCTTTTCTTATTACTTCGTTTGATGCTCTTTCACCCAGCAATAGGCTCATCGCATCGATTAAAATGGATTTGCCTGCACCGGTTTCACCGGTAATTATATTCAGGCCTTTACCAAATTCGATATTTATCTGCTCAATAAGAGCATAATCTTTTACTAAAAGGGATTTTATCATAAGCAGCGTTAATTTTGACGTGCTTAATTTACTTCATTTTCATTGCAATTTCAAAACAGATAAATTAAGAAAAAGGATTGATATTTCATTTACTTTAGATAACTCTCAGCAAGGTGAATTCCGCAAATAGTTTTAGCATCCATTATTTTCCCGTTAGAGATTTTCTCCACAATTTCATCTAAGGAATATTCAAATATTTCCATTCCGTACTCGCCTTCTTCCCGGTTATGATTGCCCGGCGTTAAATCTTTGGCTAAATAGATATGGAGGACCTCCGTACAGAAACCGGGAGTCGTGCAGATCGCTCCCAGCTTTTCAACATTTCCCGCTTTATACCCGGTTTCTTCTTCCAATTCTCTCACTGCACAAACATAAGGATCTTCATCTTTGTTTAATTTACCTGCAGGTAATTCCAAAATTGTCTGCTGAAGCGGGTAACGAAACTGCTTTACCATAATTATCTTACCATTATCTAAAACGGGAACGACCACAGCACCACCCGGATGAACCGCCACTTCTCTTATACCGGGATTGCCGCTGTCATATTCTATTTTATCGACCTTAAGATCGAAAACTTTTCCCTTAAATAAAATCTCACTTTCCTTAACAGTAAAATTCATTAAATATTTCCTTATTTATTTTATATTATAAAAATGGGCTGCAGAAAAATTATTCCGGCAACCCATAAAATTATTGATTCTCTTAGTTAGAATGATAGTTAAGCATGATAAGCAGGATCATAATACGGGATTAATTCATGTCCTAAATATTTCAACAATGCGGTTATAACTCCAAGATCATCCAGGTAACCGATAAGCGGAGTAATATCCGGGATAGCATCAACCGGAGAAATAAAATAAATTAATCCTGCGGCAACAATTGCTTTTCTGTACCATGATACCATCGGATCGCGCATATATCTTACCAATGCAAGAATATCTTTGGCAAATGAAATCTTTTTGCCGACACGTTCAAGTTTTGTCCAAAGATTCTCTTCAACATATTCTATCTTCTTATTAACATCCTCTTCTGTTTCACCGCCGAAGTCCAGTTCGTTTAATTCCTCCAATCCTTCGACATTAATATCTTTATCTTCCATAACCCCCTCCTATTTTTTATAATGATCGAACCAACTAAAAATCGAGTCCCACCAGAAACGTGCATCCTGAGGCTTAACAACGAAATGATACTCATCGTTGAAAAATAACATCTTACTCGGCACGCCGAGCCTTTGCAGAGAAGTAAATAATTGGAAAGCCTGATCTTGAAATACTCTGTAATCATGATTACCTTCAACAATCAGCATCGGAGTTTTAGCATTTTGTATAAATCTTTGCGGATTCCATTTTTCATACAATGCCCTGTTCGTCCATGGAGTTCCGTTGAATTCCCATTCAACAAACCAGAGTTCTTCTGTTGTTCCCCACATGCTTACAGTATTAAATACTCCGTCGTGCGAAACGAGAGCATTAAAACGATCGGTATGCCCTTCAATCCAATTTATCATATATCCGCCGTAAGAAGCGCCGGCAGCAAATGTATTTTTCGGATCAATATATTTGAAATTTTTTACCGCATAATCATAAACGTCCATAAGGTCTTTATAAGGCCTTCCGCCCCAATCTCTTGAAACAGCATTTGTAAAAGGCTGCCCGTAGCCTGTGCTGCCCGTAGGATTCGGCGCAATAACTACATAACCTTTTGATGCGAACAATTCCGTATTCCACCTGTAATGAAAATCATCTTCCCAGTGCCCTTGAGGTCCGCCGTGAATTAAAAATATCATCGGATATTTTTTATTGGGATTAAAAAACGGCGGCTTAACTAAAATCGATTGAACATTTTTTCCATCCGCTCCTTTGCACCAAAAAGTTTCCAGGGGAATCATTTCGACATTAGCTAATATTTTTTTATTTAGATCCGTAATCTCTTTAATATCTTTGCCGTCCGTATTCATGGAAAATATTTCATAAGGTTTCGTCGATTTCTGCTGTTTAAAATAAATCGTTTTGCCGTTCGGCGAAACAACCAAGTTAGTGTTGCTGTGATCTTTTAAGATTAATTTAATTTTACCTGTGGCGATATCAATTTTATAAACAGAGTTGAATATTTCATTATTTGCAGTAAAATAAATTGTTTTGGAATCCGGCGACCAGACTATTTCAGAAACAGATCTGTCGAATCCTTTTGTTAAATTTTTTAATTTCCCGGTTGCACGGTTATATAAGACCAAATAAGATTGTGCAGATTCATGGCCGGGAACCAGCATAGAAGTAAAAGCAATATATTTCCCGTCGGGCGAAAATACAGGCTGGTTATCGTTTCCTTTACTCTCGGATATTTTTTTTGCCGGTGCTTTTTCATCTTTCTTTACATCGGCAAGATTTACAAGATAAACTTCATTATTAGTACTGTTAGCAACTACCGTATCAGGATTCATTGTATAAGCAACATACTTACCGTCGGGAGAAAAATTAAAATCGTTATCGGTACCTAAATCAAGAGGCGGCATATCGTTATGCATTTTATAATTCAAATCGTAGTATTGATTGGATCCGGTATCAAATAAAAACAGATGACTTCTCTTCCCGTTCAGCCAGTGATTCCATACTCTAAACATTAAGTGAGTAAGAACCCGCACATCAACCTTTGATTCCTTTTTTTCTTTATCAATTTTCTTATTGCATGCCTGCGATCCGCAATCTGCATAAACAGATGAAACCAGCAGGAACTGTTTACCATTGCTCGACCATCTATAATCATCAACACCTGTATAAAGATGGGTGGCTTGGACATCATGGGAACCGTCTAAATTACAAGTATGTACCTGATTATCCATTAAATAAGCAATCTTTTTTCCATCGGGGGAGAATTTCGGATTAGATGCATTTTTATCCGATTTTATCAATTGACGAAGATTGCTGCCGTCGGTACTGACTAAATAAACGGATGTGTTTCCTTTATTAGCATCCATATTGTAAGTAGTTACATCAAATGCAATTGTTTTACCATTTGGTGAAATTACAAAAGAACCGATCCTGTGCATCGCCCATAAATCACTTACAGTTAATGGGTGTTTGGTTTGAGCAATTAAAACGAAAGGGATTAATAGAAGTAAGGTTAAAATAGTTTTCATTATTTCCTCAATATGATTTTCTATTTTTATTCATAAAAATAGCTTAACTTGTTCTGAAAGGCAACGAAAGCGTAGTTTCAGCCATGTTAAATCACAACAGTTTTACTTATAAATAATTATCTAAAAATGATCTTCCTTTATCCCTTTTTAATGGTGAATAATTTGCTTAGCTAATTCATGGTAAGGCTTCGCTCACTATGAAAATTTTATTTAAATTATCATCCCGAGCGAAGTCGAGGGATGCCTTATTCGTTATTAGATTCAGCAAATTAGAACACTATCTCCATTTTTAGTAAAGGAATAAGAAACAATTATTTCATAACTTTGCTATTAAATAAAAAAAGTTTTAAATGGACACAAAATATTTTCTTCCCGGTACAGATAAGCAGCTTCAATCTCTTTTAAGTCATGTTGATATTAAAAACATGAAAATTCTTGTATTAGGAGCCGGCTGTGAAGAGATTTCAAAATTATTATTTAATAACGGTGCTTTGGAAGTGACGATGATAGTTGAAGACAATGATTCGCTGCTGAATGCGAGATTATATCTTTCTAAGGAAAAACAAATTTCCGTAAAAATAATGGAATTTGATAATACAGATTTTAGGGATTCAAGTTTTGATCTAATTTATGCGCAAGCTTCAATTTCAAATAAACAAAGGAATAAAATTGTAAAAGAAATTAAACGAATTCTTAAGTCGGAAGGATACTTATGTGTGGGTGAAAATATAAGTTATTCAAAAAATCCACCTGTGTTTGTTAAAGATCTATGGGAAAGTTCCGAAATAGTTCCTCTGTTTGTTGATGATTTGGAAAAATATTATACAGATAGAGATTTTGAAATATTATTTAAGCAGGATCTTTCACATACCCTTAAAGATTTTTATAAAATGAGCATCAGCCTTCTAGAAAACAAAGTAAATGATATGACCGAACAGGAAAAGAGCTATCACAAAAAATTCTTAAATAAGCTAAGACACGAATCCAATGTATACTTAAGGCTCGGCGGTAATGATCATATCGGATTTAAGATGTTAGTATTGAAAGCGGCAAAGCAGTGAAAAAAGGCGAAGTAATAGAATTAGATATTGAGAAGTATGCATTTGAAGGCAAGGGTGTTGCAAAAATCCAGAAAGAAGAATTTCAGACTAACCTTCTTAGGAATGAATCTTCCGGTTATAAATCCAAATATGTTATTTTTGTCGAGGGCGCGTATCCGGGCGATAAAGTAAAAGCGGAACTTAGAAAGATTAAAAAGTCATACGCAGAAGCTAAAGCAAAAGAAATAATTTCGCCTTCGAGTTTCAGAATCGATCCAAGATGCAAATATTTCGGCACATGCGGCGGATGCAGGCAGCAAAGTCTTGAATATTCCGTTCAAGTAAAATACAAACAGGAACAGGTAGAAGAAATATTCAAAAAGTTAGGTGGATTTACTGATTTTATTATAGAAGATATAATCCCTTCCGATAAAATATTCTTCTACCGGAATAAAATGGAATTCTCATTTTCAGACAAAAAATGGCTGACTGTTGAAGAGATTAATTCCGGCAAGGAAATCGACAGAAGCTTTGCACTTGGCCTGCACATTCCCAATGTATTCGATAAAGTTCTGGATATCGATGAATGCTTTCTTCAGTCCGAATTAAGCAATAAAATATTAAACTTTACAAGATCATATTTTAAAGAGAAAAATATTTCTATATATTCAACCAAAACTCACTCCGGTTACTTAAGAAATCTTGTTATAAAAACATCGCATCATACAGATGATCTTATGGTTAACCTTGTTACATCTGAAGAGAATGATAATTTAATGCAAGAGTACTCGGATTTCTTGCTTAAACATGTTCCGCAAATAACTACTTTAATTAATAATATTAACTTAAAAAAAGCCGCAACAGCAACGGGCGATTATGAAAAAGTCTATTACGGAAGCGGATTTATTTTCGATAGTATTGGCGAGTACAATTTCAGAGTTAGTGCAAATTCATTTTTCCAAACAAACACGCTCCAAGCTGAAAAGCTTTATCAAACCGCTCTTGATTTTGCAAAGTTAACCGGGAATGAAACGGTTTATGATCTTTATTCCGGCGCCGGGACTATTTCAATATTTATTTCCGGAAAAGCAAAGGAAGTCTACGCATATGAAACTGTTGAATCTGCTATAAACGATGCTGAAGAAAACAAAAAGATAAACAAGATTGAGAATGTCCACTTTATAGAAGCCGACCTATACAAATCATTCCTACCTTTTGTTGAAAGGGAAAATATTCCCAAACCCGATGTAATTATTTTAGACCCCCCCAGAAGCGGCATGCATCAAAATACTATTGATGATGTAATTAAATTAAATCCTGAAAAAATTGTTTACATAAGCTGTAATCCGACCACACAGGTAAGAGATATAAAATTATTTTCGCAGGCAAATTATAAGCTGGTTAAAATAAGGCCCGTAGACATGTTTCCGCATACCTATCATATCGAGAATGTGGTGCTGCTTATCAAAAACAAATAAATTAAATTTTTAATGTTTTTGTCTAAAAATATTTTTAAGTTTAACCATAAACAATTAGATACAATATGTTAAGGCGGGATTTTATAACTACACTTTGACACACACGGGGACAGACCAAGATGAATATTATTTAATTTTTGATGTTACTTAAAGAGTTATTTCATTTTAAGGATTATGATAATCTTTGGTTTTAATAGAACTCTTAATTATGAATATTTCTTTTAGTAAGAAAAATGGGATATGTAATTGTGTTTACTTAAAATTTTTAAAATAAAAATTTAATGTAAAAAACAGGGTACAAGTAATAAATAATAAATCAAATTGCTTTACAATTTCAAAGGAGAACAAAATGGGAAATACAATCAAGCTCGCTATCATAGTATTATTTTTTGCCGCACTCAACATAAGCGGATTTGCACAAACGGATGAAAATATTAAAACATCCGGTGTAAAGGCAGGAATAGATTTCCCTATTGGCGACTGGTCTTCGGACTATGGTATCGGTTTTAACGTTGGCGATATAACCAAATGGAATATAACTAATAATATTAAAATACTCGGAAGAACAGAATTAACATTTATCGGAGGGACACAGGTATCAAGACTATTAGGTATTTATCCGAATCAATATACCTATACCTATAATACAAATCCGATAGGAATAATAACGGCAGGCTCGGGTATCGAAATTAATTTGTCGGGTGACAGGGGATTTTACACAATGCTGGATTTACCGTCGTTGAATATTATAATTGGAACCGGGACAGGTATAAAAGCCGGCTTTGGAATTGGGTTGGGATATGAACTATCTGTCGGCAAAGCATTATTCGGCTTTGAAGCAAGAGGTAATTTATATAATGCATTTCTTACACAAAGCGGTGAAAAATCCATGGCTGTAATACAAATAGGTTTTACAGCTGAATATTAAAGGGGGAAAAATTAAATTGAAATTATAAAAAATGAAATAAGCTTTCAATAAATAAGAAATGCTAAGTTAGAAACATAAATTTTAGATTTAAATTTGTGGAACTAACAAAATTAAATCATATGAGATAAATGGTTTGGTTTTAACAAAAGATCATTAGTTAAAATAAAAGATTTATTTTATTATGGTGAAAAAAATCTATGGTTTTTTTTTCAAATACAAAAATAGCTGTTGTTGGTTTTCTACTTGTATTAATTCCTTGCATTATTAAGGATCAAAACATACTCCCCTTTCAGATTCTGCTTTTCTGCAATTATTAATATTTCTTCAGCAGTTCCTCTAAAATATTTTTCATCATCCATCGTAAGTTGAAATGCCAGCACAGACGGAATATTTTTCCCCAAAATTCTTACAATATCGCTTAAAAGACTTTTTAACCTGTAAGGCGTATCTAAAATAACGATAACTTCATTTATTCTTTTTATTTGAAGGAGCTGTTTTCGTCTTATATCTTTTTTGGGGGAAAGCCAGCCGTAATAATAAAATTTTTCAATATCAAAACCGGAACCGGTTAATGCAGGGAGTAATGAATTTGCTCCTGGAACCGGGATTACTTTTATATTTTGCGAAATGCAGACTTCCACAAGTAAATGTCCCGGATCTGAAAACAAGGGTGTACCGCAATCGGAAATTAAAGCTGCGGATTTCCCGTTAACTAATTTTAGGATGATATCATTAACAACATCTTTCTCATTATGCTCGTTAAGAGAAATCAGTTCTTTGTTAATTTGATAATGAGATAATAAGCGGCGAGCTTCCTTAAATTCTTCACATATAATAAAATCGGCATTTTTTAAAATATTTAATCCGCGGATTGTTATGTCATCGTAATTACCGATAGGCGTGGATACTAAATAAAGGTTTCCTTTCATAAATTAAAAATAATAAAAGAGAACAAATTACAGTAATAAATTTTATTTTTTAATTGATTTATCATACAAATTCTTCTTAACTTTGCCTCGTATTTAATTGAGAATGGGGATTCATGAGAAAAGACTTTTTAATATATAAATCAGTAAGAATATCCGTATTCGCAGTGTTTTATTATTATGCATTTATTAATACTACCGGTTCAATTCCAAGAAAACTCTACATATTTATTAATCATTCTAACTTAGACTTTAACAAAAGCAGTTATCAGCATATTGATATAAAACCCAAAAGGACTCATTATCAAAAAACAATATCGGAAATAATATTATGAGTGAAACGCACGTAAACGGTGAGAATTTAAAAAGCTTGCCTTCAAATGCTTATACCGAATTAAAGCCCGGTGAAGAATACGTCCCGGTAATGCCTCCGCACAAACAGGTGCCGGAAGTGAGCTTTTATTCGGTTATAACCGGTTTAATAATGGCGGTAATATTTTCTGCTGCAGCTGCATATCTCGGCTTAAAAATAGGACAGGTTTTTGAGGCTGCAATTCCTATTGCTATTATTGCCGTAGGATTATCGGCTTCCACCAAAAGGAAAAATGCATTGGGTGAAAATGTAATTATCCAATCTATCGGTTCAACATCGGGCGCTGTTGTGGCCGGTGCGATTTTTACAATTCCCGCATTATATATTCTCCACTTAAATGCCGAATTCTATAAAATATTTCTGGCTTCTTTACTCGGAGGTGTACTCGGAATTTTATTTTTAATTCCGTTTAGAAAATATTTTGTAAAAGACATGCATGGTAAATATCCTTTTCCCGAAGCTACTGCAACAACCGAAGTTTTGGTAGCCGGAGAAAAAGGAGGCAATCAGGCCTTTGTTCTTGTAGTCAGCGGAATTATCGGCGGCTTATATGATTTTATCGTAGCATCATTCGGGTGGTGGAATGAAGTTTTTTCATCGCGTGTTTTTCCGTTCGGTGAAAAATTAGCAGATAAACTAAAAATGGTTTTTAAGCTTGATGTCGGCGCTGCAATATTAGGTTTGGGTTACATTATCGGATTAAGATATGCAGCTATAATTTGTGTCGGATCTTTTGTTTCCTGGTACGTTCTTATTCCGCTGGTTGCATATATCGGACAAGGTTTAGCAGCACCTCTCGGTGCGAATGTTACATTATTAATCAAAGATATGACCCCCGAACAAATTTTCGCAAACTATGTAAGGCACATCGGGATAGGCGGAATTGCGATGGCCGGGATAATCGGAATTATAAAATCATCAAAAATAATAGGCTCGGCCTTTTCCCTTGCCGTAAAGGAAATTATGGGGAAAAAAGCTATTATTGAAGATAAATTAAGAACACACCGCGATCTTACTATGAAAGTAATTGCATTAGCTATTATTGCAACTGCCGGTGTAATTTTTATTTTCTTCCTGCTCGGCGTGGTTAATACCTGGTTCTACGCATTAGTAGGATTATTAATTGTATTAATAATTTCATTTTTATTTACAACCGTTGCCGCAACAGCAATTGCTATAGTCGGAACAAATCCCGTATCGGGTATGACTTTAATGACTCTTATTTTATCATCAATAATTTTAGTTTCAATCGGACTTAGCGGTACCTCCGGAATGATTGCTGCATTGTTAATCGGAGGTGTTGTTTGTACCGCATTATCTATGTCCGGCAGTTTTATTACCGATTTGAAAATCGGCTACTGGCTCGGATCATCGCCTTACAAACAGGAGACATGGAAATTTTTAGGGACCTTGGTTTCGGCTGCTACAGTCGGATATGTAATTTTACTTCTTAATAACATTTACGGATTTACAGGTCCGAGTGCTTTGGTTGCACCGCAGGCAAATGCAATGGCTGCTGTTATCCAGCCGTTAATGTCAAATCAGCCTGCTCCATGGGTACTATATATTACCGGCGGTTTAATGGCGCTTGTATTAACTATGATCGGTGTTCCTGCATTGGCTTTTGCACTCGGAATGTATATTCCCCTTCAATTAAATACTCCTCTTCTTGTAGGAGGATTAATTGCTTACTTTGTATCGACCCGAAGCAAAGACGAGAAATTAAACAAGGCCCGCGGCGACAGGGGTACTTTAATTGCTTCAGGATTTATTGCAGGCGGCGCTTTAATGGGCGTTGTCAGCGCTTTCTTAAGAAAGTTTAATGTAAACCTAATGGTTAGTACTTCATGGGTTGATTCGCATTCGGCAGAACTTGTCGGACTAATTGCATTTGCATTGCTTTGTTCTTATGTAATCTGGGACGCTATGAGAGCAAAGGCGGAAAAAGAGTAAAAAATAATTTACATATAAAATAGTAGGGCTGATTAATCTATCAGCCCTCTTTTATCAAAATTTATTTTATATCTATTATTTTTTTCTAATATCAATGCGAATCATGATCTTTTATTTCTAATTTTGTCCTCGATGAAAGCTCACCATAAAATGTTTTTTCTTGCGAATTTCTGATAAAATCTTTTCTTATTTTTGTTTCCTTCCCGTTAACAGATACCACCATCCAACGCTTTTCGGTATAGATATATTCAATTTCTTTTAAGTTCATCTTTCTTTTAAAGTTTAAAAAGTTTCTGGTAATTACTAAATCATCATTATCAATATTTATAAAACAATCCATGAAAAATTTGTAAATATTTACCAGCACGAGTATTAGAAAAATTAACAAGAAAATTATGATAAAGTAATTTTTTTCATTAAGATATTTGTTCATATCTTTCACAGATAAGGCACCGATAATGATTATCGGCAGTCGTGTTGGGTCATAATAAAAGGTAACCATAGAATAATAAAAAATTATATTAATAAACAGAGTTATAATAGGAAAAAAAATAAGAGTATAATGTTAATATTTGGGGTTAAGGGAAAGTATGAAGCTAAGCGGAGTGAGGCGTAGCCGAACGTAGCTTAGCTTCTAGAAGAATTTTACTAATAGAGCTTGAGAATATTTATAATTTTATTTTTCATTGTTTTTTCAAGGAAAAAAGGAT